>Ga0116219_10000407_pt1 | contig 44782 bp, 44 predicted proteins | sample Sb_taG_4_FD_91019 | JGI IMG/M metagenome (GOLD analysis project Ga0116219, IMG submission 91019) | Peat soil microbial communities from Weissenstadt, Germany - Sb_50d_6_BS metaG | ecosystem: Environmental > Terrestrial > Soil > Wetlands > Peat | place: Germany: Weissenstadt | collected 2010-09-21 | reverse complement strand
TCGAATTGACTCGTTTCCGCCCCCTCGATGGTCCAGTGGCCGCTGTTGTGGACGCGCGGCGCCATCTCGTTGGCCAGCAGCCGGCCGCCCACCTCGAAGAACTCGATCGCCAAGACCCCGACGTAATTCAGCGCTTCCAGCACCCGCCGGGCGTGGCCCTCCGCCTGTCCTTGCAGCTCGGTCGTCAGGCCGGGGGCCGGGGCCAGCGACAGGCGCAGCATCCCCTCGCGGTGATGGTTCTCGACCAGCGGGTAATACGCCGTTTCGCCGCCGAGGCTGCGCACCGCCAGCACCGACAGCTCGCGATGGAACGGCACAAACCCCTCGAGGATCTGCGGCACGTTACCCAGGACCCGGCAGGCATACTCGGCATCCTTCGGCTCGCGCAGGACGAGCTGCCCCTTGCCGTCATAGCCCATGCGGCGCGTCTTCAGGACGGCGGGCAGGCCGATCAGCCGAAGCGCCGAGCGGAAGCCCTCCTCGGAATCGACGGCGAGGAATGGAGGAGTCGGTATGTCGAGTTCCTGAAAGAAGGTCTTCTCGGCAAAGCGGTCTTGCGCCGCCTCCAGCGCCTGCGGCGGCGGGTACACCGGCAGCCTTTCCGCGAGGAGGCGGGCGGAGGCGACGGGGACGTTCTCGAACTCGTAGGTGACTAGGTCCAGCCCGACGGCGAAGCGCTCCAGGACGTCCACGTCCTCGTAGTCGCCGGCGTGCAGCTCGGCGAGGTGGCCGGCGGGGGCGCGAGGGGACAGGTCGAGGAAGCGGAAGCGCAGGCCGAGGGGGTAGCCGGCCAGGGCCAGCATGCGCCCGAGTTGTCCGCCGCCGAGGACGCCGACGGTCATGCCTTCTCCTGCCGCGGGTCGGGATCGCTCAGCACGGCGTTGGATTGCTCGATGCGGAAGCGGCGCAGCGCCTCGCGGAACTCGGGGTGCTTGTTGCCCAGGATGGCCGTCGCCAGCAGGGCCGCGTTGATCGCCCCGGCCTTGCCGATGGCCAGCGTGCCAACCGGGACGCCGCCCGGCATCTGGACGACGGACAGCAGCGAGTCCAGGCCGTGCAGCGCCCTGGACTCGACCGGCACCCCCAGCACCGGCAGCACGGTCATCGACGCGGTCATGCCGGGCAGGTGGGCCGCCCCGCCGGCGCCGGCAATGACGACCTCCAGTCCCCGCTGCTCGGCCATCGAGGCGTACTCGTACAGCAACTGCGGCGTGCGGTGGGCCGACACCACGCGCACCTCGTGCGGCACGCCGAAGTCGTTCAACTTCTCCACGGCGTGCTGCATCGTCTCCCAGTCGGAGCGCGAGCCCATGATGACGCCGACCAGCGGGGTTGCGGGGGACATGCGCCCTCGATTTATCGATTCGCGAAACGAGGAATCCGCGCCGCCCCGAGGGCGGCCGCTCAACGAGGGTGCTTCACGGCAGCGGCAGCCCCTTGAACTCGAAATCGATCTGACAGTGCAACAGGGTCCACACCTGGTAGACCAACTTCGTCGGCTTGCTGCCGGCGGGGTAGGTCATCGACATGTTCGCCTGGTTCGGCCCGTTGATGCCCATGCCGCCGCCCTGGTGCGCCATCCGGTTGCCCTTGTCGTCGTACACCTCCAGCCGGCTCCACATCGAGTTCAACCAGGTGAAATCGTTCGGACCGTTGCCCAGGGCGGCCTCCTCCGCGATTAGCAGCTGCAGCTGCACCTGCTTGCCCGCCGTCTCCGACACGTCCACGATGGTGAAAGTGGTGGTGCCGGCCTGGTGCTTCTTGCCCTTGGACGCGGTGAGGTTGTCGCTAACGACCACGGACTTCTGCTCGGCCAGGATGGTCAGGGGCAGCGTCCCCTTGAGCTGCTTGAGGGAGGCGGCCTTCGGCGAAGGGCGAACGAGGTTCAGCTGCCCGGTGAGGGTCAGCATGCGGTTGCCGCCGTAGTAGTAGCGGCCGTTGCGGTAGCCGAAGAGCTGCGGGTTGGGCTGATCCCGGGCGGCGCCCGCCGGCGGGATCATGCTGTTGTTCTCGTCGTCGTAGGCGGCGGTGACGTGGGGCTCGCCAAGGCTCAGCAGCGGCAGGCGCGGCTCGGCGTGGACGTAGAAGGCGAAGACCAACTCGTCCCAGCGCGCCACCTCGGCGTTGCTGCGCGGAAACGAGGAAAAATCGACGGTCTTCGTCTGCTGAAAGCCGCCCGCCGCCATGCAGAAGGCGCCCGCGGGGCAGAGGTAGGGAGCGTAGCGGTCGTGCGCCTGGAGGCGCAGCCGGCTGTCGCCGAAGCTCTGCTGCACCGTCAACCCGCCGGCCCGGCACACCTCGTCGAGTGCCTGCCAGAAGAGGACGTCCTTCCACTTGTAGTCGCTGCGCTCTTCCGGTTGGCCTTTGACCGCCGGCCCGGGGGTCAGGTCGATGGCGTAGCCGGTCTGTTTGCCGATGGCCTCGAGGGCCTCGGCGATGGTCTTCTGTTCGAGGGTGAGGGTGAGGCGCTTGGGTGCGAGGAGGGTGGCGGATTCGATGGGCGCCTGCAAGTCGGCGGCGCGGCGGCGGACTTCGGGGTCGCTGTGCTTGCGGGCGGCGCGGAGGGCCGGCAGCGCCTTCTCGCCCATCGCTTCGAGGAGCCGGGCCGCCTCGTCGCGCTTGCGGAAGTCGAGGTCGGCGAGTTGGTCGATCAGCCGTTGGGTGGCGGGGTCGATGGTTGGCTTCTCGGCCGCTTTCACCGCGGGTATCTCCGGCTTCTTGTCCGGCGGGACCTGTCCCCAGAGCAGGGAGACCAGGAGCAAGCCGAGGATCAGGCAGGCGAGGCTCTTCTTGGGCATGGTGCGGTCTCCCGGTAACTGGCGGTGCGCTAGGGGGCTGAAGTGAAACTATATCCGGACCGGCGCACCTCGGGCAAGGAATTCCCGAAGCCGGCGGGGCGGGCCGGACTACTGCTGCGCCCGGCGATGGGCGTCGATCAACCCCTGCACCGTTGGGCGCAGCAGCGTCTCGCCGCCGAAGGTCATGCCCAGCGCTCGCAGCTTGCGGGTCTCGATCTGGTTCTTCGGCCCGCGATTGAGGTCCGCGATCTCACTCGTGCTCCCTGTCAGCTCCTTCGCGATGCGGGCCACGTCCTGCTCGGCGACGTACCCGTCGTAGCAGTTGTAGGCCTGGCCGGCGATGGCCTGCGCGTCGGCGTGGAGGAGCCGTTCGACGGCGCGGGCGACGTCGGCCGCGTGGACCTCCTTGCCGCCCCTGGCCGTGGCGATCGGTTCGCCGCGCAGCACCTGTCCAACCAGGTCGTACCAGCGGCTGGCCTGGGGGGGGTGGGCCAGGCCGTAGATGCCGGTCGGACGCAGGGCGCAGATGGGCCAACCCTGGCCCAGGCCGTAGCTGTGGACGAACGCCTCCAGCGCCGCCTTGTGCGCCCCGTAATGGCTGGTCGGCCACAGCGGGTGCGTCTCGTCCAGCGGCCGGTCGCCCAGGATCACTTCATGCACAGCGCAGGTCGAGATGAAGACGAACCGCGGGACCCCAACCTCGATCGCCGCCTGGAACAGTTGCAAGGAGCCAGTGAGGTTGACGCCGAAGAAGACGTCGGAAGCACCGTGGCTGCCGGAGCCGCGATTCCGGGGGCCTTGCCAGCGCAAGGCCGCGTGGACCATGGCGTCGGCACCGCTGACGAGCCCTCGGGCCGCGGCGGCATCGCCCAACTCGCCGGGCAACCACTCGATGGCCGCGGCGACTTCGTCGAAGCCGCCGCGGTCGCTGCCCGGCCGATACCAGCAGCGGAGCTGATGACCCCCCTCAGCGAGGTGGCGCACGAGATAGCGACCGAGGAAGCCTGTTGCACCCGTGATGGCGATGCGCATACTGAACTCCGCAGGGCGGACAGGAATCGAGCGTTCTTCAGTCACTGTAGCAAGATCGGTGACGGATCGCCGGAGAGCGGTCGAGGTGGGATGGAGCATTCCCTGTCCCGACAGCAGGATTGGTCCGGCGACAGCCGATTCCCCTGCGAATCACCCGCGCGCCCGAGCCCTCGGCCACCGACGCCGCACGCCCGTCACCTTGGCTCGGCCACACAATGGATTGCATTGCGCGGCGCACACACACGGCCCAGCGCCACCCCGGCCGCGCCGGGCATTCCTTGGCCTCGCCGGCTGTGCCAGCGGCCGTTTCGTTTCACGGGGGGGTGAAACGAATCGCGTTTCCCGATGTCCTTGCCCTTCACCATCTTGCGCCGCCGACAACCCATTCGTTTCACGCTTTTGCTAGACACCCCGAAGGGGGGGCAATGAAACGATTCGTCAGGGAGGAAATTGGGGCGAAGCGACGCATGCTGTGAACCTCCAGCTCAACCGGGGAGAGGCCCCGCCGACTGTCATCCGGTTTTGAACCCGGCCGCCGGCAGGGCGGTTTGCTCACACGGCCCGCACGTCGTGACGGGCGAGACGGTATTGCAGGAGTTGATCGAGGTGATGGAAGCGTGGGCAGCCGAGGAGTTCAAGGACTGCCCGGAGCAGTTCCAGGATTCCCGCGAGTAGGCCGCTTGCCGAACCGTCCGCTGCAGAGGTAACGCAGAGAATCAAAGGGAGCGAAAAAAGAGACTGTAGCAACATCGGTGCGGGAAACCGACCCCTGCCGGCTTGCCCGGCCGATGAAGCAGGTCGCCGGCTAAAGGTCGTGGCGCAGCGCTGCTGCCTTCGACCCCTGCCGGCTTGCCCGGCCGGTGAAGCAGGTCGCAGGCTAGACCCGGTGAACAGAGAAGGCGTTTCCGCACCGCTCTTCTAGCCCTTTCCCCTTTTCTTTCCCTTGGTCGCCCAACAATGAGCTGCGTCCTCTTTTCTTTCCCCGGATGTCGAATATACGTTTTACGGAATCGGTGTCCTTGACCTGCTTGCGTTATGAGGAGTCCGACCCCTCTCCTCCGCCCCCCCCATCCCCTATACCCCTTTGGGGAGCAAGTTCGGATGATTGGCGCGCAGCCAGTTGAGAACGTCCGCCCGCAGTTGACGTGCGGCTTCCCGCAAGTCCTGGGCGTCCTCTTCGGTGACGACTCCGGCATAGTCGTACAAGCTGTGGTTTCGCTACGTCGAACACTTCGACAGGTAAATGGTGTTTGCCGCCTGCCCCTGTCCGAGCGCGTATTGGAGCGCGTTAATCGTGTAGGCGTGATGGCCTTTCCCCTTGCTCACCTCGTATCCGCTAGCGTAGAGGGCAATGGCGCAGAGTTGGTAGGCGGCGTCGTAGGCGTGCATGAACCGGCCGTCGGCGCTCAGCCCCGTCACGCCAGCGTCGGACAACTCACGGTCCACGAGCCCTAATAACTTCTGGACCTTGGCAACAGTCGCTTGATGTCTACTGAGGTGACCGTTCTGCAACCAGTTCTCTAAGCTCATCATTGTCCCCTTTCAGGAAAACTTTCTCGTTGCGGACGATCTCGAGCAGGAATGGATCCCCAGCCTCGTATTTCTCCCTGAAGCTCGCCGTGGTGTACAGCGCGGGATTGATGATGCGACCCAGGGCCTGCTCCGCACTGTGCAGCGCGCCCGCTAGCTCCTTGAGCCGGACGCCACCCACGACGAGCAGGTCGATGTCGCTGTCGTGGCCCTGCTCCCGCCGAGCGATTGAGCCGAACACAAAGGCGATAGCGACGTGGCCTGCGAAGGGCGCCAGGGCGTCCGACAGGATGTTCTCCAACGATGAGCCGCCGCGCACTTCCTTGGCGTCGAGGAGTCGTTCGAGTGCATGCAGGGTCTCGAGGCACGGCTCCGCCACGTTGACGAGGACCGCTTCAGCCTTTGCGACGGCCTCGCGCGACCACGGCACACGACCGTCAGCCAGTGCTTCCGCCATCATCTGTGCGTCCGTATTCCCCCCCGAAGGTAGGGAACCATTGACTAACACGGTGCCTGGAACCCAGCGAAGCGACTCATGGCTGTTTATCAGAGGAGCGGACGCGAAAAAGTTATTGACCAGTGCCTCCGCCTCTGGCGCAAATCGCGTACCCTTGAGGTCCCGGAGCGCCTGGATGAGTCGGAAGGTGATTCCCAGCCACTTCGATTCCCCGAGAAGGGCGGTAGAGAAAAGCTCGCCGAGCAACCGCTTATCGGTAACTGCCGTTCCGTCCACCAAGCAGCGTAAGGCCAGCAGCTGTCCCCGCCTCAAGAACCGGCCTGTCGGGTCGGGGTCATCGAGGATGGTGCGGAGCAGCGCCGCGGCCTGCACCGGAGTGAGTTGAGCCCCCACGAGGCGGACGACTTCGGACCAGCGGGGGTGATATAGGTTCGGCCGCAGGAGGCGCACGACATCGGGCCGGGAGTCTTCGCCGGCTTCTTCAATGAGCCCTCGCCCTGCGAAATACTCCTGAAACGTCAAGTGCCAGAAGCCGAAGACATCGGTTCCACGCTCCACCAGCAAGCCGGAGCGCTCGCAAAGATGCCGGATTACGCGGTCGGCCTGGTCCTTGGCATCGTCCCCTTCGAGACCCAGCGTGTCGCGCAGGAAGGACTGGACGAATTCGGCCACCCACCAGCGCGGGCTCAGGACTCGGTCCTGTCGCTGCATGGTCAAGGCGAACTTGCCCAGCAGCCAGCCGTACTCCCGGGCTTCCAGGGTGATACCGTGGAGCAAATCACTGGGGCGCGCCGCGCGCTTGGCAGTCTCCCACGTATCGAGAAAAACCGCAACGATCTTCGCGTACAGGTCCACGCGGCGGCGGGGGAGGGCTACGTTGGCATCGTGCAGCGCCGTAAGGATCGTGAGCATGAGCGGGTTGGTGGCAATCTCGCGGACCCGCGGGTGGCCGATGACCGCGGCAGTCAATTCCTCCGCCCGACGTGCGCATTCTTTCCATCTCCGACCGCTCCCAAGCCCATGTCGGGAAATGGTCCAGCGGAGTGCGAATTGCGAGATGTCTTTTTCCTGCCAGGGCATAATCTCGAAAGTCGCGAAACCAAGCCGGCGCCATGGCTCGGGGTCGAGCCCAACGCCCCGGCTGGTCAGGACGGCATAATTGTTCGGGTAGGCGACCAGGAAGTCCCGAACGACGTGGGCAAGGGCGTTGTCGTGGCCGACCTCGTCCAACCCATCGAGCAAGACGAGGGACTTGCCCTGGCGCAGTTCCCCTTCGAGTAACTGTTCCAAACCCGCTGCGGCCTCGGCGGAAGCCTCGGGCTGTGCGCGGACGACGGCGAAGCGAACGAGGCCGAGTTCTCGGTCCCGTTCTCGTTCCCTGGCGTAATCGGCAAGGCGGACAAAGAGTGGAGTGAGCGGTTGCTCCGGGTAGCCGTCCTGCTGCTGACGGCTTTCGGCGTAACTCCGCGCGAGGTGCCGAAGGGTGGTGGTCTTGCCGCTGCCCGGTTCCCCTCGGACCAGGAGCCGATGGTATCGGCAAAGGCACTCCGCGACCTTTAAGTCACGTCCCTCTTCCTCAGGAGGGAGACACGTGCGCGAGGAGTCGGGAAGTGCTGGTGAGGTTTGATCGCCGCAATTCTGGCTGTCGCTTAGGGGCGTGGGGGAACGACGAACACGAACTGGGATGAACAACTCATCCAGGAACAGGGGGTTGGCAGCCGGTAGTCCCAGGCCGCGAAAGTCCAGCTGAGCATTGTCTTCCGCCACGCCCTCTTTGTACTTGGTGAGCGGGTCGTCAAGGAGAGCACTTTCGTCGGGGAGTTTGAGAGCGCGGATCAGTCCGAGGAGAGTCTTGCCGCGAACCTCGGCCCGATCCTTCGTCAGAATGGCCTGAAGCGCCGGCCGCGAAACCCCAGCAGCTTCCGCAAGTCTTTTGTTGGTATAGCCTTGCGAAGCAATCAACTTCCGCAGCTTTCGCGAATCAATCTTCATTGGCAGTTCCCAAACGTATCTTGCGAGGCTTACACTTCTGGTCTATCGGCAAGTGTCGTGTAAGTCAATTATTATTTGACAAGTTTCCCAGATAACTTTACATCAGGTTGTTTCCTGGCCTGGTTCCACGTTGGATAACACGCACGCCGTGAGGTGTTGTGGCGGGGACGGTTGGCTCATGCGCGCACAACTTGATCAAACCGCCCTTCGGCCGATTTCCCGCCACATGTGGACTTGTGCAAGCGCCTCACTAAACTTTCTAGAGCCTCAGCGTCTTCGCCCTGCTCACCCCCTGACATGACGGCGGGGCTCAACCCCGTCGCTCGCCACGATGTCCCTCCGCGTCGAACACCTGAGCAAGGACTACCCCACCCGTTCCGGCCCGCTGCCGGTGCTGCGCGACCTCAACCTCGCGCTGGACCGGGGCGAGGCGCTGGCCGTCATGGGACCGTCCGGCTCGGGCAAGAGCACGTTGCTGCACATCCTCGGCACCCTCGATCGTCCCACCTCCGGCAGGATCGACCTCGACGGCAAAGATCCGTTCGCCCTCTCGGAGCCGGAGCTGGCCGATTTCCGCAACCGCCACATCGGTTTCGTCTTTCAGGACCACTACCTTCTGCCGCAGTGCTCCGTGCTGGAGAACGTGCTGATTCCGACGCTCGTCAGCCGTGAGGACCGTGGCCAGGCCGAGGCGTGGGCGCGGCAGCTGCTGGAGCGCGTCGGCCTGGCGCAGCGGCTGGACCACCGGCCGGCGGAACTGTCCGGCGGCGAGCGGCAGCGCGTGGCCGTGGCCCGGGCCCTGATCCACCACCCGGCCCTGGTGCTGGCCGACGAGCCGACCGGCAACCTCGACCGGCGCACGGCCCAATCGGTCGGGCAGATGCTGCTCGACCTGCACCGCGAGCAGAACACGATCCTGGTCGTCGTGACGCACAGCGCCGAATTGGCCCGCCAGTTCCCGCGTCAAATGGAGATGGGCGACGGCACGCTGCAGCCGCCCGACGGCGGGGCCCTCACGGAGATCCAGGCGCCCCCGGGCGAGGGTGTGAGGCGGCCATGAGCTTTGCGCGTCTGCTGCTGCGAAATCTCCTCTACCACTGGCGCGGCAACGGCGCGGTGCTGCTCGGCGTCGCGGTCGGCACGGCGGTGCTGACGGGGGCACTGCTCGTCGGCGATTCGCTGCGCGGCAGCTTGCGCGGCCTGACCGAGGAGCAACTCGGCTGGGTCGATCATGCCCTGGTCAGCGGCCGGTTCGTGCGCGCGGACCTCTCCACCGGACTCGGCGCGGCGCGGGCCGCCCCGGTGATCCTGTTGCAGGGGGCTGCGACCCGTCTGCCGCCCGACGGCAGCAGTGAACTACCGCGACGAGTCGGGCACATCACCGTTATTGGCGTCGATGATCGATTCTGGCCCAATCGGCCCGGCGAGGTGGCCTTGGTGGTTCCCAAGCGCAACGGCGTTGTGATAAACGCGGCGCTGGCGAACGACCTCGGCGTCACGCTTGGTGAGACGATCGCGCTGCACGTCCAGAGGTCGAGCGGAGTGCCGCGCGAGACCCTACTGGGGCGGCGCGATGAGCAATCCATCCTCGCGCGCTTGCAGTTTCCGGTGCAGCTCATAATCCCGGACGCGGCACCGGGCGCCCGCTTCAACCTCAACCCGAGTCCCGCGACTCCACGGACCGTGTTCGTCCCGTTGCGCCTCTTGCAGGAAGGACTAGGTGAGAGGGGCCGCGTCAACGCCATCCTCACGCAAGGTGAGACGGCCGAGGAACTGCAAGCGAACCTGAAGAAGCACTTGACGCTCGACGACTGGGGACTCGTCGTCCTCGACCCCGCGAGCCGATTCGCGCGCCTGGACCGCGACGGCGATGGGAAACTGTCGCTGAGCGAGTGGAAGGGGCGCGTCCCCCAGGCCGTGGCCAACACAGCTGACGCCGACAACGTCGTCAGCCGGCAGGCGGTCGTGGATTACTACAGCCGCCGCGGCTACCTGAGCCTCGAAAGCCGTCAACTTTACCTGGAGCCGACGACCGTCAAGGCCGCACTCGCCGCCGCGGAGGAGGCTCACCTGCGCGCCGCGCCCACGCTCGTCTCCCTCGCCAACAGCATCTCGGACGGCGCGAATTCCATCCCTTACTCCGTCGTCGCGGCGCTCGATCCGGCGCAGGCGGCGCCGCTGGGGCCGTTTCTCCCGAAGGGCGTGGAGCGTCTGGCCGACAACGAGATCGTGCTGAGCGGATGGCCACAGTCGCCGCTGAAGGATACGCCGGTCGGCAGCAAGATCACCCTGACGTACTTCGCGCCGGAGGCCCACGGCACGACCGTGGCGCGGACGGCGGAGTTCACCCTCGCCGGGCGCATCCCGCTGGCCGGTGTCGCCGACGATCCGGACCTGGCCCCCGAGTTTCCCGGCATCACGGACAAAACGGCTCCCGGTGAGTGGGAGCCGCCCTCGTCGTTCGACCGCAAGGACATCGACGCGAAGATGAAGGGGGTCCACGAGCAATACTGGAGGAACTACCGGACCACGCCGAAAGCGTTCGTGACCCTGGCGAAAGGGCGGGAAATCTGGGGGAGCCGCTTCGGCGATACCACGTCGGTGCGCCTCGCGCCGGAGGACGGCCGAAGTCTGGAGGGCGCGGCCGCAGACTTCCGCACACAGCTGCTGGAGCGCCTCAAGCCGGAGGACGGCGGCTTCGTGTTCGACCCGGTGCGCGAGCGCGCCCTCCAGGCCAGCGCCGGCGGCAACGACTTCGGCGGGTTGTTCCTTGGCTTCAGCTTTTTCCTCATCGCCGCGGCGCTGCTGCTTGTCGGCCTCCTCTTTCGGTTGAACCTCGATCGCCGCGCCTCCGAAATCGGCCTTCTGCTGGCGACCGGATATCGGCGGCGGATCGTCTTCGTGTTGCTCCTTACGGAGGGAGCGATACTGGCGGCCGTCGGCGGCCTGGCCGGCCTCGCGCTCGCCGTCCTGTACTCGCGCCTGCTGCTTGAGGTGCTCCGTGGGCTCTGGCCGGGCGGACTGGAGCCGTCGTTCCTGCGGCCCTACGTCACGGTCTCGAGTCTCGCCATTGGCTTTGTGGCGGCCTTTGCTGTCAGCGTCCTCACCATTGCCTGGGCGATGCAGACGCTGCGCAAGGTGGCGCCCGCCGCCCTCCTGGCCGGCGAGACGACGGCGGCCCCGGAAGCGACGCCCACGGGCCGGCGCCGCCTCTGGAGTGCGTGGGTCGCACTCGGCTTCGCCGCCCTCGCCGTCGTCCACTTGCCTCTGGGCTGGTTGCGCCACGGCTCCGAGATGCAGGCGATGACCTTCTTCGGCAGCGGCTTCTTCTTGCTGATCGCCGCGCTGGCCGCCACGTGGGCCTGGATGCGTTCGACGCGGCAGGCAGCGGTGGGTGGACACGGCGCGGCCGCGCTGGCGAAGTTGGGCGTGCGCAATGCCGCACGCCACCCGTTGCGGAGCCTGCTCACCGCGGGACTGCTGGCGGCTGCCGCGTTCCTCCTCGTCGCGGTCGAGTCGTTCCGCCGCCGCGCGGGCGACGACTTCCTGCTGCCGACCTCCGGCAGCGGCGGCTTCAACCTGGTAGCCGAGTCGGACGTGCCCATCTACCAAGACCTCAATGGCAAGGAGGGCCGCCAGGAAATCAGCGACGGGGTGGAGCGCCGACTGCACGACCCGCAGGCGCTGAAGGCGCTCCAGGAAACCCTGAAGGATGTCTCTGTGGAGCAGTTCCGCGTCCGCGCCGGCGACGACGCCAGCTGCCTCAACCTCTATCAGCCGCGCAAGCCGCGCCTGCTCGGCGTGCCGTCGTCGCTCGTCGACCGGGGCGGCTTTCGCTTCGCCGACTCGCTCGCCAGGACGCCCGACGAGAAAGAGGACCCCTGGCGTCTGCTCAACCGCACGTTCGACGACGGGGCCGTCCCGGTGATCGGCGAGGCAAATACGGTCAAATGGATGCTGAAGGGCGACCTCGGCAAGGACATCTCCGTCACGGACGACCAGGGCCAGCCGCTGAAGCTGCGCGTGGTGGCGCTGCTGAGCGACAGCGTCTTCCAGAGCGGGCTGCTGATGTCGGGGACGAACTTCCTGCGGCTTTACCCGTCGAGCGAGGGGTACAACTTCTTCCTGATCCGGACGCCCCCGAAGGACGCGGATGGTGTGCAGCGCGCGCTGGAGACGGCGCTGGGCGAGCGCGGCTTTGAGGTGACGCCGTCGGCGCGGCGGCTGGAAGCGTACCTGGCGGTCGAAAACATGTACCTCTCCACGTTCCAGGTGCTGGGAGGGTTCGGTCTGCTGCTGGGCACGCTGGGCCTGGCGGTGGTGCTGCTGCGGAGCGTCTGGGAGCGGCGCGGCGAGCTGGCACTATTGCGGGCGCTGGGCTACCGGCATCGGGCGCTGGCGTGGCTGCTGTTGTCGGAGAACGGCTTCCTGCTGCTGCTCGGCCTGGGGATCGGCAGCGTGACGGCGCTGCTGGCGGTGGCGCCGCACCTGCTCGGCGGCGAGGGGGCCATCCCGTGGCCGGAATTGCTGGGGATGCTGGCGGCGGTGCTGCTGGTCGGCCTGCTGGTTGCGGCCGCCGCCCTGGCCGCGACGCTGCGGGCGCCGCTGGTGCCGGCGCTGCGGCGCGAATGATCCTGAATCCCGCCGCTTGCGGCTTAGCGTTCGCCCAACCTCACGAGGGCGCGAACGCTAAGCGGCAAGCGGATCAACAATAAGGAGATACCTTTTATGGGCAAATATGAGTGGTTGCTGTACGTGGCGCTGGCGGGCCTGGCGTGGGGCACCTACGTGCCGATCATCTTTTTCGGCGGCAGCGAGTTGACCGTCACCGGGCCGGACAGGCCCCCCACCCCGAGCGGCCGTTTCATGTCCATCCTGTGCGTCGGCGGGGCCTACTTCGTCATCGGCGTGCTATTGCCGCTCTTGATGTTCGCGACGGGATGGCTCGGCGTGAAGTGGAGCGACGTCAACTTCGGCGCGACCGGCTTGACCTTCGCCAGCCTCGCAGGCGTGGCGGGGGCGGTCGGCGCCATTTGCGTCATTTTCGCCACCAGTGCGGCGGTCGCCGCGGGCAAGGGTCTGGTGCCGCCGAACCCCAACGCCTACAAGATCTACATCGCCCCGCTAATTTTCGGCCTGGCCCCGGTCATCAACGTGCTCGTCAGCATTATCTGGCACCCCAAGACGGGGTCGGCGTTCCACTTCGGCATCGAACACCTCCCCGGGTGGAAGCTGTGGGTCGGCATCGTCCTGGTCGGCGTCGGCGCCGCGCTGGTGCTGCTCTCGAAGGAGGAGGCCGAGGTGCCTCAGCCGCGGGCTCAGGCCACGCCGGCAGTCGTCGCGGCCGCCCCCGAATCGCCGCAGGTCGCCCCGGAGGCCAAGCCGTGAGCCCCGAGGAGGCGATGGAGCGACTGAACGTCGTCATGGCCCACGCGTGGATGGTGCGTAACTTCCTCAAGCACGCCGACGAGGTGCAGGACGATGAAGAGATACTGGAGGTCCACCGGATGATTTTCGACTTCATTCGGGCCGCGGAGCCGAGCTACCAGCGCAAGGACACGAAGGAGTATCTGCACCGCGTCCGCGGCAAGCTGCCCAAGCTGCGCCGCGTCGCCGAGTATTTCGCCGGCGATTGGCGTCGCGTCTCGGCGCACACCAACTTCGAGATGGCGGCGGCGTCGCTGACGGGGTGCGTGAAGCAGATCGAGGAGATTTTGGCGGCGGTGCCGCGGCCGGCGGGTCCGCAGGTAGTGAGTGGTCCGCCGGCAGATCAAGGGGAGGCGTCCTGAGTTGCGGGGAGGTTGGGCTGCGCGATGATCTCGACCTCCCGGAGAAAGCCGTCGAGTGTGGTCCGGAAGAATTCGAGCCCGCCGGCAATGCCAAAGAGCGGGAACTTCATGAACGCCGCGGTGAATCCGACCGTGGCTCGCCAGCGGTAGGTGTCGATGTGATCTGTCAAGACGAGGATGACGGGCGCGTAGTAGACCGGGGCGGGTTGCCCTCCGACCCCGCCGACACTCAGCACGGGAGCGCTGCTCAAGTCAATCCCCAGCAGGGCCGCTTTGTCGAAGGGAAAAACAACATCATCGGCCGAGGTGTCCACCGAGACGAGAGGGCTGATGCGTCCCGCTGGTCCGACGACCGTCAACGGGACGAGCGGTTTGTACCGGACGGCGCTGCCGCCGCGTGACGGGATCGCATGGCCAGTGCTGAAGCCCCAGAGGGGAAAGATCACCGGAACCCTCCTCTGATTTCTTCCGGCGTCGGGACGTAAGATTCGACGTAGGCGGTCAGGCTTAGGCGGCGAACCTCCGCGTCAAGTTCCTCCCGGGTCGTTCCCGTGGCCAGAATCTTGTCCCCATCCTCTGACCATGCGACGAACTTACCTTCGTACGGGGCCAATTGCTCCGGCGTCCATTCGTTGGCTCGTCGGATGAACTCAGGACCGGCGGCCATCGTTCCCTCCGTCTTGCAAAGATGCCCAGGGTTAGTCGGCGACCCACCTAATCCTATCGTCTCACCGCCGCCGAATCCATTCGTCTTGGGTGTACTTCTCCTCTGCGAGGCGGCGCACCATCTCTCGTGGCCATGCGTTCATCTCCTCGTCTGCCCGCCAACCGTCACGCAGTCGCTGCTTCAACTCGCCTGCCGCTGCCGGCAGGTTGCGGAGGAACGCGGCGTGCTTGCGCCGCCCGCGGTACTCCGGTTGCCGACCCGGCATCTGCAAGTAGCGCCCGACCATGGACAGGTCGAAATCGTACAGCAGCGTTCCGTGATGGAGCAAATGATGGCGCTTCCGCTGCTGCGCGTTGCCGGAGAACTTCAGCCCGCCCGCCATCAGATCGCTCGTCCCGGCCTGTTCGATCCTCGGCAGCAGGCTGTCGAGCGACTCGCGAACCCGGTCCAGAATGTAGACGTAGGACGGCGTAATCTCGCGCAGCGCCGGGCCGCGCTCGTAGGACAGCACCAGGCTGAAGCACAGGCAGCCCGGCCCGAGCAGCACGGTGCCGCCGCCGCTGGCCCGGCGCAGGACCGGCACGCCGTCGATGCGACATCTCGCCTCGTCCACGTCGTCGGCAAGGACACAGCCGGCGCCCAGCACGACGGCGCAGTGCGGCCACTCCCACAGGCGCAGCACCTCCCCGCCGCGGCCGGCCTCCGCTTCCAGCAGCAGCGCCTCGTCCAGCGCCAGGTTCTCCGCCGCCGCCGGCAGCGTCAAGTCCATGAAGCGCATGCCCCCATCATAGAGGAGGCGCCGGCCGAACGCTAAGCCGCAAGCGGCTCCATAGAATCATCCTCGTCCCCGACCTTCCTGGAACCCGCCATGACGACCGACAAGCTCAGCGCCCTTCTCGATACCGATACGGCCCTGTTCGACGTGCAGACCAGTGCCGCCGGCCCAGGCGGGGCCCTCCCGCTCACCGAGGAGTTGCTCCTCAACGCCCCCAGCGGCGACATCTTCGGCCTGACGCAGGACGCCGGCATGGGCTGGAACCCCGCCGAACTGGGCCGCAAGGAATTCCTCATCCTCAGCACCCAGGGCGGCATCCGCGCCCCCGACGGGCAGCCCATCGCGCTGGGCTACCACACCGGTCACTGGGAGGTCGGCCTGCTCATGAAGGTGGCCGCCGAGGAACTGAAAGCGATCGGCTGTGTCCCCTTTGCTGGCTTCGTGACCGACCCGTGCGACGGCCGCACCCAGGGCACCACCGGTATGATGGACAGCCTGCCCTACCGCAACGACGCCGCGATGGTGCTGCGCCGCCTGATCCGCTCGCTGCCGACGCGCGCCGGCGTCATGGGCGTCGCCACCTGCGACAAGGGGCTGCCCGCGATGATGATGGCCCTGGCGTCGGCCCGCGACCTGCCGACGGTCCTGGTGCCCGGTGGAGTGACGTTGCCCCCGACCCAGGGAGAGGACGCCGGCAAGATTCAGACCATCGGCGCCCGCTTTGCGCACGGACAGCTCACCCTCCAGGAGGCGGCGGAGCTGGGCTGCCGCGCCTGCGCCAGCCCGGGCGGCGGCTGCCAGTTCCTCGGCACCGCGGCCACGTCGCAGGTGGTGGCCGAGGCGCTCGGGATGGCGCTGCCGCACGCCGCACTGGCGCCGTCCGGCCAACCGATCTGGCTCGACATGGCCCGGCGCTCCGCCCGGGCCCTGGCGGAACTGGCGAAACGCAAACTGGCAACCCGTCACGTCCTCACCGACGCCGCCGTCCGCAACGCCATGACGGTCCACGCGGCGTTCGGCGGCTCCACGAACCTCCTTTTACACATCCCCGCGGTCGCCTATTCGGCGGGGCTGCGGCGGCCGACCGTCGAGGACTGGACGGCGATCAACCGCCGCGTGCCGCGCCTGGTCGACGTCTTGCCCAACGGGCCGGCCGGCCATCCGACGGTGCGCGTCTTCCTCGCGGGCGGCGTGCCGGAGGTCATGCTGCACCTGCGCCGCCTGGGACTGCTGGACGAGTCGGCCCTGACCGTGACCGGCGAGCCGCTCGGGCGCGTCCTCGACTGGTGGGAGAAGTCCGAGCGCCGTGTCCGGCTTCGCAACGTCTTGCGGGAGAAGGACGGCATCGACCCCGACGACGTCATCATGAGTCCGGAGCGGGCGAAGGCGCGCGGCCTGACCTCGACCGTGACGTTCCCGCGCGGCAACCTCGCCCCGGAAGGCTCGGTCATCAAGAGCACGGCCATCGACCCGAGCGTGGTGGACGCCGACGGGGTGTATCGCAAGACGGGCCCCGCGCGCGTCTTCACCAGCGAACGTGCGGCGATCCGGGCCATCAAGAGTCACGGTCCCGACGCGCTCCGGCCGGGCGACGTCCTGGTCCTCATCTGTCGTGGACCGATGGGGAGCGGCATGGAGGAGATTTACCAGATTACATCGGCACTGAAGCATCTGAGCTTCGGCAAGCACGTCGCCGTGGTCACCGACGCGCGCTTCAGCGGCGTTTCGACGGGGGCGTGCGTCGGCCATGTCGGCCCCGAGGCACTGGCGGGCGGGCCGATCGGCAAGGTGCGCGACGGCGACCGCATCCGGATCGTCATCGACCGCAACCGGCTGGAGGGGAGCGTCGATCTCATCGGCGAGGGGGAGACGGTGTTTGGCCCGGAGGAAGGGGCGCGGGTGCTGGCGAGGCGAGAAGCGCGGCCGGACCTGGCGCCGGACCCGGAACTGCCGGCGGACACGCGGTTGTGGGCGGCGCTGCAGGCGGTCAGCGGCGGGACGTGGGGCGGCTGCGTCTACGACGTGGAGGCGATTCTCGGTCGCCTGAAGGGTGTCGTGCGGTGATGGCCGCCGAAGAGGAGAGGGGATTACTTCGACTTCTTCCGGCTACATACAGGACCTTTCCCTTCGACACGATCTCGGTCAGAAACGAGTCGCCCTCCTCCAGGCGCCACTTCATTTCCTTTGGAGTGCGGACCATCAGGTCCATCGGGAATGGGGCGGTGAGAGCCATGCGAATTCTGACGGCCTGGCTGTGTTGGTTCCACGCCGGCATGACGACGAGGATGTCCCCGTCGCTGTCTTCGTGCGGGGTGCCGTAAGCGTAGGACCCGAAGAGGATAACCTTGTCCGGGCTGAAGCGCTCCCCGATCGCGCGCGCGTAGCGGCGGATCACGCGGATCGGGATGTCGGCCCCGCTGTACCGGCGCTTCGGCGGGAACGGGAACTCGGATCTTCGGGTAGCGGTCATGTTCTCATTGTACCCGGACGAGCGTCGCCGCTGCTCGCACCAAACGGTAAAATAAGGGGTTCGTGTGAACTTAGCGGTGCGACACAAGCCCGAGGCGCCAGCGAGGGAGTGCCGCCGAACCCTCGCTGGCGCCACGGGCTTGTGTCGCAAGCCAGTCGTTACGAAAAGGCCCTCGCGCAACGTGTGGTGCTCCGGATCAGGTGCATGGGCGAGGGGAAGATACGGGGCGGAGTCCCCATCCGGGCGTGAGAGATCGTCAGGGGTGGATGAGGCGGCGCAGCCAGTAACCGGGGCGACGCCTGGTGTGGGCGACGGCGAACACTCTCACTCGGGACGGGTCGATGATTTCGTAGTAGAGCACGTACTGGAACCGCCGCACCCGCATCTAGCGATACGTCCCCTGGAAGATCGCTCCCTGATCGGGTGCAGCCGCGATTCGTTGCACAACCTGATCGACAGCCAGTTGAAACCGTGCAGCAGCGGCAGGGCTGCGCCGCTCATACCAACGGGCAGCTGTTCGCGCTTCCCGTGCGGCCAGACGATGAAAGATAACGATGTGCGGGGGCACGGCGGTCCATCAGTCTTCGAGCCAAAGGTCGGACGCGGGAATCCCGGGGTCGGTCCCGTCAGCCATTTCAGCACGCCGCCGATCCAGTTCTGCGACCAGTTCGTCTTCGGTCATTTCGTCCCCCTCCTCGGAGAGCGTCTCCAGCAAGCGCTCCACCAGCAGGGCACGCTCCGCTTCGGAGAGCGCCAGGGCGGCGTCGAAAATGGCTTGCGTCTGCGGGGTCATCGGCGGTTTCCTTCCTCATCAGGCCGCTGACAGTTGCGCCATCGACTCGCCATTGTACCAACCTGGTGCCGACAGCGGGAAGCACCGAAGTCCCAGCCGCCGCCCCGGATCACCCGGTCCGAGCCCTGTGGCCGTTCTGTTGCCATGGTCTGATTCTACCCGCCCGACTGTCGTTTCCGCCAGGGGATCAGTTGGCTGAGGGATGCTGCGTAAGTGTGTTCGTGACCGCGGGCGGCCGGTTGGGAGCGGCGACGGTGCCACGCCGAACCGCGGCGCCGAGCCGGCCTTGACGCGCCGCGGAAGAAGGGATAAACCGCCGTCCGCGGACCGGGCGGTCAACGAACGACCGTTCAAGCCTCTGCGCACCTCGCCCCTCAGACCGCACCGCCCTGGCGGCGCCGCCATTCCCTTATGAGTGTTCACGTTCCGACCTGGACGACTCTTGCCGTGGTCCTCCTTGTGGGGGGGTGCGCGACGCCGCGGCCCTATCCGCCGCCGCGGCTGTCTGCCTCCGCCCGGCTCGTCGAGGTTTCAGCCCCGCCGTCCGCCGAGGCGCCCATCCGGCAAGTCGCGGCCGGCGGCGACTGCGCGCCCCCACGCCGACCGCGTGACGTCCTGGTCCTGTCCGGCGGGGGCATGTACGGCGCGTATACCGCCGGGGTCCTCAAGGGATGGACCGCCTCGGGGCGCCGGCCGCGCTTCGACGTGGTGACCGGGGTCAGCACCGGCTCGCTGATCGCCCCATTCGCCTTCCTCGGCCCGGACTACGATGCCGTCCTGGAGCGCGGCTACATCACCATCCGCCCCGGCGACCTGTACCGCCTCCGCGGCCCGACGGCCCTGCTCTGGGCGGACTCGCTCGCCGACTCCGAGCCGCTCCGCCGCCGCGTCGAGGCCCAGCTCACCCCCGACGTCGTCGCCCGGGTGGGCCGGGCTTACGCGGAAGGGCGGCGGTTGTACGTCGGCACCACCAACCTGGACACCAAGTCGCTCGTCGTCTGGGACCTGACGGCCATCGCGGCCGGCAACGATCCGCGAAAGGTGGAATTGTTCCGCGACGTGATCCTCGCCTCGTGCGCCATCCCCGGTCTGCTGCCGCCGGTGCCGATCACCATTGAGGTGGACGGCCACCGCCACAGCGAACTGCACGTCGATGGCGGCGTGAGCGCTTCGCTCTTCCTGCCGCCGACGGTCTTCGGGGCGGATGCGAAGGCGGAAGCGCCGGCCGCAGCCGGCCCCAACGTCTACGTGATCGTCGCCGGCAAGGTGAAGCCGGACAGCCGGCCGGTCGAGCGGAGCTTCGTTCGCGTGTCGGGGGAGTCGCTGACCGCCGTCCTGCAAGCGCGCTTCGAGGGCGACCTGTTGCGGGTCTTCGTCCACGCCCGCGATGCCGGGGCCGGCTTCCGCCTGACCGCCGTGCCGCAAGAGCTGCCGCTCGACTCGAACTGGATGGCGCTGGACGGCCCGGCCCTGCGGCGGCTGTTCGACGCGGGCCGCAAGTTCGGCGCCGGCGATCAGGCCTGGCGCACGAGCCCGCCCGGCCTCGGGCCGGGGGACCAACCGCCGCGGACCGGGGTGCGCTTCACCGTGACCGAGTAGCCCCTCAGCGGAACAGGGAAGATGGCACCCCCCAGCGATCCTCAAACACCAAATCCGCGAGCGGCTGCCGGCCCTTCCAGCCGACCTCTTCGAGCATCGGCCTTGGCCGGAACTCGATCGGGTAGCCGACACACAGGTAAGCGACGAGCTGGACGCCGGGGGGAAGTTGCAGCAGCCGCTCGATTGCCGCCCGGTCGAGGATGCTGACCCAGCCGACGCCGACCCCCTCGGCCCGCGCCGCCAGCCACAGGTTCTGGATGGCCAGGCAGGTGCTGAACACGTCGGTCTGCGGCATCGGCGCCCGGCCGAGCACGAACGGCGCGTCGCGGCGCGTGTCGCAGGTGACGGCGAGGTTTAGCGGGGCTTCGAGGATGCCTTCCAGCGTCAGCCGGGCGTACAGCTCCTTGCGGCCGGGATCCTCGATCCGTGCCGCTTCCCGGGCGTTGACCTCCTCGAAGACCGCCTTCACCTGCCGGCGCAGTTCCGGGGCGCTGACGACGATGAAGTTCCACGGCTGCATGAAGCCGACCGACGGCGCCAGGTGGGCCATCTCCAGGACGCGCCGCAGCACCTCGGGCGGCACCGGCACCGGCCGAAAGCGGCGCACGTCGCGGCGGTCGCGCATCACCTTGCAGATGGCCGCGCGCTCCGCATCGGAGAAGGAGGCGGGGACGAAGTCGGGTCCGCTGCTGTCCATAATCGGGGTCCGCCTCGTTGACGATCAGGCCGCCCAGGAGAGCACCAGCGGCAGCTCGCCGCCGGCGGTCGGGACGGTGAGGTTGAGCGGCGCCAGGCGGCGTGTCTTCTTCCGCGCGAACTCCGGCACCGCCCGCAGGCAGCCTTCCAGCAGGTCCAACTCCCAGGCCAGCGGCGGCCGCATGCTCAGCCCCAGCTCCATGCGGTAGACCGAGGGGTACGCCTCCGGGCCCGCCACCGGCCAGCCGTTGCTCTCCGCTTGCGCCACGTCCTCCGCCGGCAGGTCTTCCTTGTCGCCGAAGACCACGGCCAGCGCGGCCGTTTGCCGGGCACTCTCCTCCTCCGGCAGGTCGCCCTCCTGGATGCGCAGCAAGGTGGCGAGGTCGTCGTAGAGCACGAGGCCGCGAGTCATGCCGGCCTGGCCCATGACGACGGCGTACCAGGGACTGCTCTCGAAGCGCCTACAGTCGATTCGGATGGGGCGTTCTCCCGTGCGGTTCCACGGGGCCTGCCGGTAGAAGAGGGCGGCGGCGTCGAAGAAGGCGCCGACGGCCTCCGGCGTCACGCCCGGCATCTCCAGGAGGCTCGGCGAGCCCTGCGACGCCAGCTGACCGCTCAATTCGTCGAGAAGTGCGTCGAGCCCGTCGAGCGCCTCGACGGTGACGCAGCCGACGTTGAGGGCGTCCAGCGGCGGCCGCAGCGTGCTCGACCACTCCTGCTCCTGGGCGAGTTGGACTTCGGTGGGCCGGTGGGGCTCGCCCGCCTCCGGCTGGCGCATCGCCTTGAGCAGCACCTGCCAGCCTTGGGTGGCGGTCGGCGGCTCGTGTGTCAGCTCGAAGGCCAGCATGAGGTCGTGGGTGCTGCTGAAGACACCGGTCATCCACGGCCGCACGGCCTGGTCGCCGGTGCGGACCCGGGCGGCGAGTTGGCGCGTGCCCAGCTGCCACACGTCGAACGTCTGCGGGAGCCGCTCCAGGCGCTCCCGGTCGAAGGGCAGCGGCCCCTCACGCGTGTCGGCCATGCGATCCTCCCGAAGTTTGTTCCCTGCGGCAGCCGCGGGCCGGCCGCCGGCGATGAACCCTTCCCAGGCATTATAGCGGTAGCCGCGGCTGCCCCGGTGGGCAAGATGACCTCCGGTTCGGATGTTGTTCGCGCACGTCTCCCGGTATAATGGGGATGACGGCACCGGTGGACCACGGCAACCGGGCGGACGCTGGTCGGCGGGGGTCGGGGCAAGACCCAAGGAGGAGGTAGCGATGCAGCCAGGATACGGACCCTTCCCGCAAGCACCGCTCTGCCTGGCCTTGGTACTGGCCCGGTCGGTTTCCTACAGCGTGGAGCTGGGGGCCTGGTCGATTGTCAGCCCGTATTTGTCTCTCACTGTGGAAGCATTCCCGGTCGAGTTCGTGGCCCTGGAGGCCTACGTTGTGCTGACGGCCTGCGACGGACAGGTGCTCGTCGAGTTGCGATTGGTGGACGTGGATGAGGCCCGCCCGCCGGTTTTCCGGCAACTGATCTCGGCGACCTTCAACGGGCCGCTGGACGTTCAGGAGATCGTTTTTCACCATCACAAGGTTCGCATTCCGGTTGAGGGCGACTACCGACTGATGCTGACCGTCTACAGGCCGAACTTCACGCATCCAGAATTTGTCATCGAGCGCCGTATCCCCATTCAGCAGTTCGAGGAGGATGAGCCATGAGTCCAGAAAAAGGTCCGATTCGAGTGGATCGAAAGAATTGGGCGGCGCGCATGCCGCCGATCATAAAACGAGACCCCTCGGAGGAGGCCCTCCGGAAGCCGCTGAGCAACGTGCCACTGCGCCGGCGCCCCGGTCCCACGCCCCGGGTTACCGAAGAGCCACTGCACGTTGATCGGGCGGCGGTTGAGCAGGCCATCACCGCGGCTGAGCAAGGGAACACCATCGACGTGCGGGCGGAAGGCTGCGAACTCACCCTCCGGGTCGCGCCGGCGCTGCGCGATGCGCTCGCGGCCAGTGGGCTCGAACCGGGTCAGCTCAAGGGGTTCTTCCAGCGGATGGCGAAGGCGGTGGGGAGCAAAGAAGCGTTCTCCCAACTCCCTCCGATGGACGGGATGCCGGACCTGCGGGTCTACAGGACTGCCCTCGCCTGGCCGAGGGCGGGAGTGGGGTATTCGTTTCGGGTCGTGCTGACCCTGTTGCCCGACTCCTCCGCGGTGCTGGCCGTAAGCTGCGCCTATCGCCGCGACCGTCTCGATTGACCGCTCGCGGTCACGGCTTGGCCCTGGCGGGCTCACTCCCACTCCTTCGGCGCGTCCATGCTTCCGGTGAACATCCCCAGGTAGCTCGTGTACCGCGCCGCGCTGATCTGCCGCCGTTCCACCGCCCGCTTCACCGCGCAGCGCTCCTCGTGCGTATGCGTGCAGTCGGGGAAGGCGCACAGCGGCACCAGCGGCCGCATCTCGGGGAAGAAGCCCTCCACCTCCTCGGGGATGATGTCCCACAGCTCGAACTGGCGGATACCTGGCGTGTCCACCACCCAGCCGCCGACCTCCAATTTGATCAGCTCCGCCGTCGTTGTCGTGTGCCGTCCCTTCTGGTTCACGTCGCTCACCTCGCGCACCCGCAGCCCCAGTCCCGGTTGAATGGCGTTGAGCAGCGACGACTTGCCGACGCCGCTTTGGCCGGCGAACACCGTCTGCCGGCCGCGCAGCCGATCGCGCAGCCAGTCGATCCCCTGCCCCGTGACGGCGCTCGTCAGGAAGGTCGTGATGCCTAGCTGGCTGTACAAGCCGACCAGCGACTGGAACGGTTCCGGATTAACAAGGTCCGATTTATTCAGACAAATGATGGGCGCAATGCCGCCCTGCGCGGCACTGGCGAGGTAGCGGTCGATGAGGTGCTGCTTCAGGTCCGGCTCCAGCAAGGCCATGACGATGACGACCTGATCGACGTTGGCCACCAGGACGTGCTCCCGGCCGCGCGAGGCCCGCGTCAGCATCCCGTGCCGCGGCTCGACGCGCTCGATCATCCCCTCGTCGTTCGGCGCCGGCCGGACCCACACGCGGTCGCCGGTCGCCACGATGCTGCGCTCGTCGATGGTCAGTGTGCGCAGCAGGCGCCGCACCGCACAGCGGTATTGCCGGCCGTCCTCCGCCTCGACGACGCTGACGAGGCCGTGGACGCGCAGCACCCGGCCGGGCAGGCACTGGCTGGGGTCGATGGCGGGCCGATCCGCCGCCTCGTCGCCGGCCGGCTCCCCGACGGATTGCTCCGCGATGATGGTGCGGCGGCGCGACAGGTCGCCCTTGGCGCGGACGCGCTCGTCGCCGGCCGTCGCCTCCTCGGCGAAACCGTGGTCGTGGAAGCCGCGCGTCCACTGCTTCGCCCGCGGCGGCTTGGAGCGGTTCTTCCGCAAATCGACGCGGACTTTTTTCTTCTTCGCCATCCTCAGCTCCTCCGCGAGCCACGACCCGAAAGCGTCATTCTACCAGCCCCGACGTCCCGGCAGCGTCCGGAGTTCGCGCAGGGTGGCCGACTCGCGGAGCGAGTCGGCCACCCTGCGCGCGATCGCGGCAGTCCGTGCCGCGCCTGTCGCCACAGGTCGCGGTTGGCCCCGGCGACCCAACGGCCTCAAGCCGGGTCCGTTGCATGACTTGCGGGCAGCCCCCCGGCCCGGCACACCATTTGCTTCCCCATCACGCGATCATGCGTTCATGCGACGCGATCCCTCTCCCCGTTGACCTCTCCTCACTCTCCCCGACAACGTGGTTGCCCTTCATCACCCTTGCGAGGAGGCATCAGGCCATGCTCGGCTACCTAATTGACATGGATGGGGTCCTTTACCGCGGCACGCAGATGATCCCCGGCGCCGATCAGTTCGTCGGTGCCCTGCGTGCCGCGGACGTCCCGTTCCTGTTCCTGACCAACAACAGCCAGCGCAACCGCCGGGACGTGGCGACAAAGCTCCAGCGCCTGGGGATCGACGCCGGCGAGGATCACGTCTTCACCTGCGCCATGGCCACCGCCCGCTTCCTGGCCCAGCAGAAGCCAAACGGCACCGCCTTTGTCATCGGCGAGGGCGGCCTGCTGACGGCCCTGCACAACAACGGCTACGCCATCGTGGACCGCGACCCGGATTACGTCGTCGTCGGTGAGGGGCGTACCATCACCTTCGAGGTGGTCGAGGCGGCCCTCAACATGGTCCTCGCCGGGGCGAAGCTGGTCGCGACCAACATGGACCCGAACTGCCCCACGGCGCACGGCATGCGGCCGGGGTGCGGTGCCCTCGTCGCCATGCTCGAAGCGGCCAGCGGCATCAAGGCCTTCAGTGTCGGCAAACCCAGCCCCGTCATGCTCCGCGGGGCCCGCAAAGAGTTGGGCCTGACCTCGGCGCAAACTGTCGTCATCGGCGACACGATGGACACCGACATCCTTGGCGGGGCGCAACTGGGCTACAAGACGGTCCTCGTCCTGAGCGGCATGACACGCCGCGAAGACCTCGTGCGCTACGCCTACCGGCCGGACCTGATCGTCGATTCCATCGCCGACCTCGACCCGAGCCAACTCACGGAGCGCTTCGACGAGCCGGCACCTCCGGCCCAGCGCGAGCCGTCCGCGCTGCGGGCGCCCCAACTTGCGGCGCGCGGCTGACGGCCGGGGCGGGCGGTGATGTTCGACCATCAACATCCGCTGCCGCGCGATTGGGCACGCCCGCCCGGCTCCGGGTCATGACAGCGCCTGGCCCACGGCGCAAAGGCTGAACACGTGGAGACTTGTGGCGGAGAGCGAAATGCCGTCGGGTGAGTGGCACGACGTTTGCCTTCTGTTAACAACCAGCAACGTCACCTTCCCCGTCTGATACGAAAAGAAGGCCGACCATGAACACTCCTGACCTGTCCCGACTGACTGGTCTTCCGGCCTCCGACGGCCCCGCCGACGTGGCCGAAGTGTCGTTCCTGCTGCCCGGCTGGCAGTTCGCCGCCCTGGAGAGCGCCGCCCAGGCTCGCGGCCTAACCTCGGCGCAGCTGGTGCGCCGCGTCCTTCGCCAGTTCATCAACCGCCAGGAAGACGAGTTGGAGGCCGACGAAAAGCTCAACGTCTCCTGTCAATGGTGAGCGCCCCGGAGGGCCGACCGATACGCGGCGCAGCGGCGCCGACATGAAGTCTCTTGATCGTCCCTTCCCTTGGTCCCGCCACGTGGTCTGGCCACTGAGTGCGACGGTGGCCCAACCGCTGGCGGGATTCTTTTTTCGCCGCTCTGCTGTTACCATCTGCCTTCATGAGGATCTCCGACCCGCTCCGGGCCCACGCTCGCTGCATTGCGCGCCTGCTGGCCCAGACCTATCCCGACGCCCACTGTGCCTTGCACTACGCGAACCCGCTGCAACTGCTCGTCGCCACCATCCTTTCGGCCCAGTGTACCGACGTCCGCGTCAACCTGGTCACGCCGGCGCTGTTTGCGCGCTACCCGGATGCCGCCGCGTTTGCCGCGGCGAAGCCCGGCGAGTTGGAGGAGCTGATCCACTCGACGGGATTCTTCCGCAACAAGTCGCGCAATATCATCGCCTGCTGCCGGCAACTCGTCGAGAAGCACCGTGGGGAGGTGCCGGCGACGATGGAGGACCTGGTGCCGCTGCCCGGCATCGGTCGCAAGACGGCGAACGTCATCCTGGGGAACGCGTTCGGCGTGCCCGGCATCCCCGTCGATACGCACGTCGGCCGCCTCAGCCAGCGCATGGGATTGACGGAGGCGACGGACCCGGTCAAGATCGAGCGCGACCTGGCGGGCTTGATTCCTCGGAAGGAGTGGACGATGTTCGGCCACCGGATGATCTTCCACGGGCGGCAGGTGTGCCACGCGCGCAAGCCGCTGTGCGAGCAGTGTACCCTGGCCGGACTGTGTCCGCGGGTGGGCGTATAATCCTCACCGTTTAGCCGCCGCCCAAGATTCATCGGTTCGCGAAACGAGAAATCGAGCGCGGCCGCTAAACGGATCACCGTGACCGACCCACCGGAGTCCCGATGAACACGCTGCTCGACCGCTTCTGCCGTTACGTCCGCATCGACACCCAGGCCGACGAGAAGGCCACCACCTACCCCAGTTCCGTCGGCCAACTCGAGATGGGCCGGCTCCTCGTCGAGGAATTACAGGCGCTGGGCCTGCGCGACGCCGCCCAGGACGCCCACGGCATCGTCCTGGCCACCGTCCCCGCCACCATTTCGCGGCTGGCCCCGACCGTTGCCTGGATCGCCCACGTCGATACCTCGCCGGAAACCAGCGGTCACAACGTCAAGCCGATCGTCCACCGTTCTTACGACGGCGGCGACATCGTCCTGCCCGGCGACCCGCGCCAGGTGATTCGCGTCAAGGACAACCCCGACCTCGCCGCCCTCAAGGGCAAGACGATCGTCACCACCGACGGCACCACCTTGCTCGGCGCCGACGACAAGGCGGGGGTAGCGGTCATCATGGAGGCGGCCGCCCACCTCGCCGCCCACCCGGATATCCCGCACGGCCCGATCCGCGTCTGCTTCACCTGTGACGAGGAGATCGGCCACGGCGTCGATCACCTCGACCTGGCGAAACTCGGCGCCCGCGTCGCCTACACCCTCGACGGCGGCGGCAGCGGCGAGATCGACGGCGAAACCTTCTCCGCCGACCTGGCCGTGGTCACCATCAGCGGCGTCAACGTCCACCCCGGCCTCGCCCGGGGACGCATGGTGAATGCGGTGCGCCTGGCCGGCCTGTTGCTCGATCGGCTGCCGCGCCAGGGGCTGTCGCCGGAGACGACGGAGGAGCGGCAGGGCTTCCTGCACCCGTACCGCATCGAGGGCGGCGTCGCCGAGGTGACGCTGCGCATCCTGTTGCGCGACTTCGAGACGCCGCGCCTGGCCGACAAGGCCGACGTGCTGCACACCGTCGCCCGCTCCGTGGCGGCCGAGTTTCCGCAGGCGCAGATCGCCGTGAAGGTGACGCCGCAGTACCGCAACATGGCCGAGGGGCTGAAGAAGGAGCCGTGGGCGCTGGCCTTCGCGGAGGAGGCGATGCGCCGCGTGGGGCTGTCGCCGAAGCTCACGATCGTCCGCGGCGGCACCGACGGCTCGCGCCTGACCGAGTTGGGCCTGCCGACGCCGAACCTGTCGTGCGGCGAGCACAACCTGCACTCGCCGCTGGAGTGGACCTGCCTCGAAGAGATGGAGACCGCAGTACGCGTGCTGGTCGAACTGGCAAAGGTCTGGGGGGTCGCTTCGTGACCAAGGAAAACGGGACGCGAGGAACTGCGGGATCGGCTCCGATTGCTCCCCTCGTTCGGCTCGGGCTCCTGCTCGCGGCCTGGTCGCTGGCCGGCTGTTCTTCTTCCCCGCAAGGCGCCGGCGAACCGAGTCCGCGGGAGGTGCGGCGGCAGCTTGCCCAACGGCTGGCGGCCAACCCGGAGCACCTGATCCTGAGCGAGTTCCACCAGGAGGGGGAGAACAGCTACGCGGGAAAGGCTGAGGGGCCCGACGGCACGACCTACCAGCTGAAGGTGACGACGCAGGGCCGCAGCATGAAATGGAGGGCCGAAGGCGAACAGCGGTTCGGCAAGAGCGAGCCGCCCATCCTGGGAGGTTGGATGACGTGGGCGGAGCCGCCGTTCGACGAGAGATATCCCGAGGCCATGCAATGGCTGCGGGCCGTCGCCTGCGTCCTGCAGTCCCTGGTCGTGGTGTGGGCGGTGCTGGGTCCGCTTGGCTACCGGCGCCGCTATTCCCCGCGCGCAGAAAAGATCCTCACCGTGCTGGCGGCCGTGAGCCTCGGCTTTGCCATGATGTGGGGCTATCAATTCGTCACGAACAGGGGAGCCGAGTGACGCAACCGGCCGCTGAGCGATTTTCAAAAATCGGCGAAATTGTCTCTTGACTTCGGTTTCGATGGCCGTAAAGTGAATAGTGTCCCGCTGGGAGCATCTTCGGTGATTGGGCGACGCCGAAGGAGCCACAGCGGGACATTTTCATTTCCCCCTCAATCACGTCACTTCCCGCACCCCCCAACAACCGCTTCGAGATCCCGTGCGACGCGAAGACAAGCCGTCGCCGACGAGGTCAGTTGTCGGGGAGAACCCTCGCACAATCCGGGAGAATCGGGGCGCGGGCGCTGAGTCGTTGACAAGATGATGATATCTGGGTAGCTTTCGAGAAGGGATGAGTTTGTACCAGGAGGGTCGCAGGATGGTCGAGATCGAGCGGTCGCCCGGGCAGGTGGTACGGATTGGCGCGTACACGCTGCGGGTAGTCGCTGTCCTTCCCGATCGTGTCGTGATCGCCCTCCACGGCCCGGGTGAGGAGGGCGAGCCCCGCGGGCAAGAGCCTGCCGTTCCCTGGGAGTGCCTCGCCTGGACCGTGTCCGAAGAGCCCGGCCCCGCCGGTCGTCTCCTGGCCTGAAGCCAGGTCCGCCGGCGCGGGTCAGCGTAGGATCGCAGTCGCCATCACCGACACCCCCGAGCCTCCTCGGGGGTGTTCGCATTCATGCCACCCGCTTCGTCGCGTTCAGCCAGCGGAAGATGAGGAAGCCGCTGAAGTCGTGCAGGAAGTGCGCCGTCATCGTCACGGACAGCTTGTCCAGGTACCACAGGGCCGCCGCGAAAAGGAGCCCTTGCCAGACCGCCCACAGCGTGAACGGCCACAGCGACCGCCGGACGTGGTGCAGCAAGCCGAAGACGACCGCCGACACGATCAGGTAGCAGACGCCGAGACTCAGCCCACGAAACACCAGTTCCTCGCCGAGGCCGGCCATCGCGGCCCCCGCCAGGATCGCCGCCAGGCCCTGCCCGCGGAAGACCTCGGCCAGCTCACGATGGCGCCGCCGGTACGCCGCGCCGAAGGCGAGGCAGAACAGCCCGTGCAGCGACAGGTCGCTGAACAGCACGGCGCCGACGACGGCGACGCCAAGGAGGCAATTGCGCCAGGACGGATCGATCGGCGGCGGCTCGGGGAGGAGGTGGCGCAGGCCGAGGCCGAGCAGGGCGAAGAACGCCAGTCCCGCGAGTCCGCCGAGCCAGGTGCGCTTGAGGAGGAACAGCATGCGTCGGCAAGGGGAGTCAAGGAGTCCGCAGCCGCAGCCCCCACCCCAGCAGCCAGAGGCAGGCGCCGCCAAGGATCAGGCCGATGCTCAGCGCCAGAAGCTGATAGGCGCGGATGAATTTCGACTGGGCCTCGCGCTCGTACTGATGGGCCAGTCCTTGCCACCCGGCCGCGTCCAGGTTGATCCCCTCGTGGACGCGGTACCATTGGGGGCCTTTCTCCTGAAGCCCCACCGCCACGCTCCGAGCGAAGTCGATGCTCTCTCTGGCCTCATCGGCGTCGTGAAAGTCCACCGCGCAGAACACCGAGCTGCATACGCCCGCGCCTAGGAGCAACAGGCCCAGGATCGAGAACAACGGCCGGAGCGACAGGCGGAAGCGCTTTTTCATCGAGGCGGCCAGGGGTGCCGCCTGGACCCCTTCCGGATCGATCATGGCCAATTTCTCCCCGGCACCGATCCTCTTCAAAGGAGACCGCCCGGGAGATGACTTTAGCCCGCGGCCGGCACAGTCGCAAGCGTTTTCCTGGCGGTATTCTCCCGGAAACGCAGCGGCCGCTTGCGGCTTCGCAGGTTGGACCTGCGAAGCCGCAAGCGGCCGGCGGGAGATGGCGGAAGGATGGGCTACGGGAAGATGGCGATCAGTCCAATGATCGCGGCGGCCTCGCCCAGGGCCCCGGTGCTGCTGAGGTCCGGCGGGTAGAGCAGCAACGGCACAGGGTCGTCCTTCTGGCAATAGCCGGAGCCGGTCTCGACACAGTCGCACGGCCGGCTGGCGAAGTGGTAGGGCACCAGGGCCAGGTCGGCGAAGAAAAGGGCGGCGGAAGCGAACGGCTGCGCGAAGCCCAGCTCCCAGCCGTAGCGCTCGGTGTTGAGGTCCTGGAAGTACAGCCGCTTGTAGTTGACGTAGTTCGGCTCGGCCAGGGTCACCTGCGGCGCGAACTGCCGGGGCGTGTACGTCTCCTCGGTCGGCGACTTCTCCTCGGGGAAGATGGCCTTCCCCGGCCGCTCCGTCTCACGATTCTCCTGGCGGATCTGCTCGCGCAGGGCGTCCTCCGACTGGAGGCGGATGAGGCGCTCGTAACTGGCCGGCAGGAGCTGAATCAGGTAGTCCATCTGCTCGTTGCCGAGCCCGATCGCCGTTCCCCGCGGCGGGCCGAAGGCCTGGGCCTGGCGGACCTCGACGAGGTCGGGCAGGGAGGCGGGCAGCGGCGGGGTGGTCGCCTTGTGCTGGAAGCTGGACTTCTTCATCGGGACCGGGGCCGGCGCCGGCCCCGGCGAGGTGGGGGCCGGCAGCGGCGTCAGTCGCTCCGGGTCTTGCGCGGCGGCGAGGCCGCCGGCCAAAAGCAGCAGTCCGACGGCGGCCAGGCTAGCCGGCGTCCGTACCGGCGTGCTCCGCGCGGGTGCTGTAGTTGGGCGCTTCCTGCGTAATGGCGATGTCATGAGGATGGCTCTCCTGCACCGACGCCCCGCTGACCAGGATGAACCGGCTGCGGGTGCGCAGTTCCTCGATGTTCCGCGTGCCGCAGTAGCCCATGCCGGCCCGCAGCCCGCCTACCAGTTGATAGACAAACGGGGCCAACGCCCCCTTGTAGGGCACGCGCCCCTCCACCCCCTCGGGCACCAGCTTGTCGCGCACCGGCGACTCGCCCTGGCGGTAGCGGTCCTTCGAGCCGGCCACCATGGCGCCCAGCGAGCCCATGCCGCGGTACTGCTTGAAGGTGCGCCCCTTGTAGAGGATCACCTCGCCGGGCGACTCCGCCAGGCCGGCCAGCAGTCCGCCCAGCATGACGCTGTGGGCGCCCGCCGCCAGGGCCTTGGTCATGTCGCCGGAGTAGCGGACGCCGCCGTCGGCGATGACCGGCACCCCGCTCCCCTTGACCCCCTGCGCCGTGTTGTACACGGCCGTGATCTGCGGCACGCCGACGCCGGAGATAATTCGGGTCGTACAAATCGACCCGGGGCCGATGCCGGCCTTCACCGCGTCCGCCCCCGCGTCCACCAGTGCCCGCGCCCCTTCCGCCGTGGCCACGTTGCCGGCGATCACGTCGATGTCGAAGCGGCGCTTCAGCTCCGCGACGGTGTCCAGGACGTTGCCCGAGTGGCCGTGCGCCGAATCGACCACCAGCACATCGACGCCCGCCCGGATCAGTGACTCGGCGCGCTCGAAGTCGCGCACCCCGACCGCCGCCCCGACGCGGAGCCGGCCGCGCCGGTCCTTGCAGGCGTTGGGGAAGTTGGTCAGCTTGTCGATGTCCTTGATGGTGATCAGGCCTCTCAGTCGGTAATTATCGTCTACCAGGAGAAGCTTCTCCACCTTATTTGCCGTCAGAATCCGCTCAGCCGCTTCGAGCGTTGTATTTTCCTGGGCCGTCACCAGGTCATCCTTGGTCATCACTTCAGACAGCTTCTGGTTGCTGTCCGTGAGAAAGCGCAGGTCGCGGCGCGTGAGGATGCCCTTGAGGTAGCCGTTGACCGTGATGGGCACGCCGCTGATGTTGTGCTGCTGCATCAGCTTGCGGGCCGTCTCGACCGTCTCGTCGGGCGGCAGCGTGACCGGGTCGGTGATGATGCCGTTCTCGCTGCGCTTGACCTTGTCCACCTCGCGCGTCTGGTCCACGACGGACATGTTCTTGTGGATGATGCCCAGGCCGCCTTCCTGGGCCAGGGCGATCGCCAGGTTCGCCTCGGTCACCGTGTCCATCGGCGACGAGAGGATGGGGATGTTCAGGCGGATGTTCTGTGTCAGCTGGGTGCGCACGTCCACGTCGCGCGGGACCACGTCGCTGTAGGCCGGCTCGAGCAGGACGTCGTCGAAGGTGATGCCCTGGTAAGCGATGCGGTCTTGCATGACGGGACCCTCGGGAGAAAGCGAGTTTCCCCAATTATATACAGCGGCCCGAAGCACGAGCGAGGTTCCCGCGGCGCCTTGTAGCGACGAGCGTTCCGGCGTGCAAGACGGAAATGGACCACGGATGATGGCGAGCGGGGGGCGTCAGCCCCCCGGTGAGGAATCACCGGGGGGCTGACGCCCCCCGCTCGCCCTTACTGCGCCTGCCGGTGATCGCTGCCGCGCGCCGGTTGTCCGAGGTGCGGCGCCGGGACCGTCGGGCCGTCGGCGCGGATGATCTTGCCGGCGATGGCCGTGCGCGGGGCCGCCTCGCCCAGCGGGCGAACGAACGGCAGGATCACCGGGGCGTCATCTTCCCCGTACGCCTGGCCCCCCCGGGCGGCGTCCTGGGCGCGGCGGGCGACGTGAAACTGGAAGTCGTTCCAGAGCTTCTGATAGCGGCCGTCGCGCGGGTGGCGGAAGCGCGCCGCCAACAGCAGGCCGCGCGCCTCGTCGGCCCGCCCGGCCGTGCGCAGGCCGTTGGCCACCTTCGCCAGCACCGCCAGGTCGTCGGCGGCGAGGTGGGCCGCGGCGCGCAGGCATTCCAGCCCTTCCTCGATCCGGTTCAGGCGCAGGGCGAGCGCACCGTGGGCACACAGGCAGTCGCTTTGGCTGCCGTCCAGCGTCAGCGAGGTGCGGTAGTGCTCGGCGGCGCGGGCCAGGTCGCCGTCGCGGTCGTTGTCGAGGGCCTGGGCGAGCAGGAAGTGATAGCGCGGGTTGTCGGCGTTGTAACGCAGGGCGGCGGTGAAGTGCCGGCGGGCGCGAGATGCCTTCTTACGCCGCATCTGCAGCTCGCCGAGGCGGAACTGCACCTCCTCCGCGACGGCCGGCGACAGTTCGCGAAAGCCGGCGAGGCGGCCCAGGATGCGCAAGGCGTCCTGAGTGCGCCCGAGTTGCTGGAAATGGCGGCCGCGGGAGAGAAGGTGATCCACGAAACCGAGCGTCGTGCTCATCATGGCGCTGCCTCCATGCAGGTCATGGCGGAACGGGTCCACTCTATGGGGGATCATGATAACGCGGGGCGGCCGGCGAGCAAGCGCAATCGGCGCGGAATTTTGGTTTCCGTTTCGCGCTCGCTTCCCCCCGCGCGAGAGATTACACTCAGCCGCGGGGTGAAGCCCGCGCGAAACGGAAACCCCTGGGAGTGTGTACCATGAGAGCCGCCACAGCGCCACGCGTCCTCCTCTGTGCCAACGAGTCCGCCGCCGTCGAGGACGTGCGCCGCCTCCTCGACTCGGCCCGCTGCCAGGTCGTCTGGCACCCCATCGGCGCTTCCGACCCGGACAACGCCGACCTGCACCTGGCGCTCATCGACGGCGGCAAGGGCAACGGCGAGGCGCTGCGCTTCTGCCGCCGGCTGCGCGGCCGGCTCGGCGACGCCTTCGTGCCGGTCCTCTACCTCACCGGCGACGCCAGCCCCGCCGCCCGCCTCGCCCCCTTCGAGGTCGGCGCCGACACCTACCTGCTGCGCCCCTTCGCCCCCGGCGAGCTGCTCGCCCAGGTGCGCGCCTTCCTGCGCATCAAGGAGGTTCACGATCGGCTCTCGGAAAAAACGGCCGAGGTGCATCGCATCAACCGCCGCTTGCAGCAGGCCTACGGGCAGATCGACGCCGAGCTGGAGCTGGCCCGGCGTATCCAGCTGAGTTTCCTGCCGCAGTCGTTGCCGGAGGTCGCGGGGGCGCGCTTCGCCGTCCACTACCGGCTCTGCGGCCGCGTCGGCGGCGACTTCTACGACCTCTTCCGCCTCGACGAGAACCACGTCGGCCTGTACGTCGCCGACGCGATGGGCCACGGCGTCCCCGCCAGCCTGCTGACCATCTTCGTCAAGAAGGGGGTGCGGGCCAAGGAAGTCTTCGGGCAGCAGTACCGGCTGGTGCCGCCGGGCGAGGTACTCGGCCGACTCAATCACGACCTAGTCGAGCAGGCGATGGCGGACCACCCGTTCATCACGATGGTCTACGTGGTGTACAACCACTGCGAGCAGTCCCTGAGCTTTGCCCGGGCGGGACACCCTTATCCCGTGTACGTCCCGCGCGAAGGCGAGCCGCGGCTGTGGCAGGTCGAGGGGAGCCTGCTGGGTGTCTTCGAGACGACGTTCCCGGTGCAGTCGCAGCGCGTCCGCGCCGGCGACAAGGTGGTGCTGTACAGCGACGGCATCGACGGGGCATGCTTCGAGGGCCGCGCGCCTGGCAGCGAGAGCCTGCTGGCTTGCGCCGCCCGGCACCGCGAACTGCCGATCCAGGAGTTCGTCGCCGCCCTGGCGCGCGACCTGTTTGGGCAGGGAAGTCAGACGGACGACCTGACGCTGCTGGGGCTGGAGGTGCTGGAGCAATGACGATTTATCGTTTCGCGCTCGCCCGGTTGCTCGATTGGCGAATCGAGCAACCGGGCGAGCGCGAAACGATAAATCAGCGGCGGTTACTTCTTCGTGAAGTCCCCCGCCTCGATGATGACGAGGCGCTTGGGATTGACGTGCTTGCGGAAGGCGTCGTTGACCGGCTCCGCGGTCAGGTCGGCGACCTTTTTCTCGAAGTCCGCGAGGTAGGCCGAGGTGCGGCCGGCATGGAGTTGGCCAGTCAGCAGCGACGCCAGCGCCCCGTCACTGGAGCGCTGGTTCTTGGCGGCCGCCAGGTAAGCCTTGCGCCCCTCCTCGACCTCCTTGGCCGTCGCCCCGTCCTTGAGGAACCGGTCCATTTCCTCGGCGATGGCCTTGTCCACTTTCTCGATGTTCTTCGGGTTGGTGATCGCAAACATCACGAACGAACCCACCCGGTCGAGGGATTCAGCCTGGAAGTGCGAGCCGACGCCGTAAGAGAGCCCGTCCTTGCGGCGCACGCGGTCGGCCAGGCGCGACGCCAGCGGGCCGCCGCCGAAGACGTAGTTGGCGACCGTCACGGCGGGGTAGTCCGAATCGGCGTCGTTCATTGGGACGGCGAAGCCGGCAACGTAGACGGCGTTCTCCTTGTCCGGCGTCGCGATGACCACCTTCTCCCCCTTGACGCCTGTGTGGGCCTCCTTCTCGATGCGCTTGTACGGCGTGCCGGACTTCCAGTCCTTCAGCATCTCCGCGAGCGCCTTCTCCGTTTTCGGGGCGTCGAAGTCGCCGACGACCGCCGCCTCGCCGGCCAGGGCGCTGAGTTGCTCCTCGTACAGCTTGCGCACGTCCTCGATGGTCAGTTTCGCCAGCCGGGCCATCCACTCCTCGACGGTCGGGACGTAGCGCACGTCGTCCGACGGGTAGGGACTGAGCTTGCGCCGCAGCGCGATCACGGCGAGGGATTGCGGCTCAGTCGAACTCTGCCGCAGCTGGGTGACCTGCTGACGTTTGAGGATCTCAAATTCATTCTGAGGGAAGCTCGGCTCGCGCAGGACCTCGCGGAGCAGCTCGAGCGCCCTGGGCAGCGTCGAGCGCTTGCAGCGGACGCTGACCATGAGTGAGCCAACATCCCCGCCCACAGACAGCGTGATCTGGTTGTTGTTCAGCTCGTCCTGGAGTTGCTGGTAGGTGTGCTTGTGGGTGCCGCGCTCCATCAGCTGGCCGAGGAAGTCGGCGGCGTCCACCTTGCCCTTGAGTGCGTCGGCGTTGCCGTAGCGCAGCGTCATCTGCAAGACGACCGCCTCGCCGCGGCTCTTCTTGGGCAGCAGCGCCAGTTTGACGCCGCCGGGCAGCTCCGAGCGCTGCACGCGCTGCTCGATGTTCTCCGGCGTCGGGTCGAAGGCCTCGCCGGCGGCGACCGCGGCGCCGCCCTTGTAGTCCTTGACCAGGGCCGCCACGTTCGGCGTCTCGGGGATCGGCGTCCGCGCTACCTGGGCCGTCGGGACGTAGAGACCAACGGTGCGGTTGCTCCGCTGCAGGTACTTCTCGGCGACGCGCGTAACGTCTTCCGCCGTCACCTTCGCCACCCGGTCGCGGTGCAGGAAGAACAGGCGCCAGTCGCCCTTGGCCGCCCAGTCGCTGAGCGTCCGGCCGATGGCGTTGGCGTCCTTCATCAGCTGCTCGCGCTGGGCCAGGAGCTTCGCCTTGGCGCGCTCGACTTCCTCCTTCGTCACCTTCTGCGTCCCCAGCTTCTCCAGCTCGTCGGTGATCAGGTCGCGCACCTCGTGCAGCCCTTTTTCGTCCTCGGAACCGGTCTGGGCGAGGATGCGCAGGACGCCGGGGTCGTGCCAGCCGAAAGCGACGCCGCCGACGCTGCTGGCCTTCTTCGTGGGTACCAGCGCCTTGTAGAGGCGCCCCGACGGCTCGGACGTCAGCACGTCTTCGAGGATCTCGACGGCGGCGAAATCCTCGTGGCTGCCGGCGGGGATGTGGTAGAGGGCGCCGACCAGGCCAGCCTTGCCGACGCGGCGCAGCACCACGGTGCGCTCGCCGTCCTGCGGCGGCTCGTCGGTGTAGGTCGCGTCGATCTTGCGCTCGGGCCGCTTGAGGGCGCCGAAGTATTTTCCGACCAGCGCCAGCGCCTTTTCCGGCTGGAAATTGCCGGCCAGGATGAGCACGGCGTTGTCGGCTTGGTAATACTTGCGGTAGAAGGCTTGCAGCTTGTCGATGGGCACGCGCTCGATGTCGGAGCGGTTGCCGATGGTCGATTTGCCGTAGTTGTGCCACTCGTAAGCGACGGCCATCATGCGCTGATTGAGGATGTTCTGCGGGCTGTTCTCTCCCGCCTCGAACTCGTTGCGGACGACCGTCATCTCCGACGCCAGGTCCTCGCGCTTGATGAAGCTGTTGACCATGCGGTCGGCCTCGAGGCGCAGGCCGAACTCGAGGTTCTCGTCCGAGGCGGGCATCGTCTCGAAGTAGTTGGTGCGGTCCACCCAGGTGGTGCCGTTGAAGTCGGCGCCGTGGTCGCGCAGGGCCTTGGGCACGTCGGGGTACACGGGCGTCCCCTTGAAGACCATGTGCTCCAGCAGGTGGGCCATGCCGGTCTCGCCGTAGCCCTCGTGGCGCGACCCGACCAGGACGGTGAGGTTGACGGTGACGCGCGGGGCGGAGGCGTCGGGGTAGAGCAGGACGCGCAGGCCGTTGTCCAGCTGGTATTCGGTGATACCCTCGATGGTGACGACCTTCCGTGGCTCGGCGGCGCGCAGGCCGGCCGGCACGACCAGGGCGGCGAGGAGAGAGACCATCCAGGCGGCCCGGCGTGCGTATCGAAATCGATTCATGCAGCAAACTCCTGGGAACCGATAAAGACGGGTGGTAGGTAAGAGCGCCGCTCTGCTTGACCGCCGGGGAGGAATGTGTTAGGTCATCTCCCCCCGAGGCGGCCTCAGCCGGCGCTTCGGCCAGTTGATGAGGTCATTTTATGCACCCTGCCTTTGTAACTCAAGTCGCCCTGCCGTTGCGAAAGCTCCTGCCCGCCCTGCTCTTCGCCCCGGCCGTGTTCCTCACAGGCTGCGCCACCAACACCGAGACCGGCGCCCTGACCGGCGCCGGCGCCGGCGCCGTCGGCGGGGCCCTCGTCGGCGCCGCCCTGCATCGGCCGGCCCTCGGCGCGGCCATCGGCGCCGGCACCGGGGCCGTGGCCGGCGCCGCCATCGGCCACGCCGAGGACCGCAAAGAAGAACGGCAGCAGGCGCAGGCCGTCGCCTGGTCGGTCCAGTCTCAGCGGCAGGGGATGACCGACATCGCCACGATGGCCCGGCAGAACGTCCCGGACAACATCATCGTCAACCAGATTCGGACCAGCCCGGTCGTCTACAACCTGGGGGCGGAACACATCGATTGGCTGCGGACGAATGGCGTCAGCGACGTGGTGATCGCCGAGATGCAGACGACGGCGATGCGCGCGCCGCAGCGGGTCTACGTGGACGGGCCGGTGTATCAGCCGGGGCAGGTGATGGTCGTCGAGGAGCCGCCGCCGGTGTCGGTCGGCGTCGTGTGGGGGGGAGGCTATCGCCGCCGCTGGTGAGACACCCAGCCGCTTGCGGCTTCGCAGGTTGGACTTGCTAAGCCGCAAGCGGCCTGGTTCGCCTCCTTCATGTCGGCGATGGGCCGGCCGGCGCAAAGGGGTCGGCCGGGAAAGCAGGGCCCGGGCCGGGGGGCCGGTCGGCGTTTTCGGCGCGCTTGCCCGGCTTGTTCGGCGGCGGGTTGTTCGGCTGCTGGTTCCGCAACAGGAAGAAACCGCCGACGCCACCGCCGCAGCACAGGAGCAAGATGCCGACGACGATGCCGGTGATGACGAACGACGACATCGGCAAGCCCGGCTCCCTCTGGCCGCGCGGCTTGGCCTGCTCCTCCAACGACCTGGTCTTCTTCGGCTTGTCGTCCTCGTCGTCGCGGTCACGGCCCTTTCTGGACTTCGACTTGGACCTCGACCGGCCGCGCGGCGCGTCCTCGAACTCGTCGTCCTCCTCTTCGTCTTCCTCGCGCCGCTTCTGTGTGCCGCCGGCGGTGAAGGCGTGTTCGCACTTCTTGCAGCGGACCTTCTTGCCCACTTGCTCGTCGGCCAGGTTGTACGTCGCACCGCAAATCGGGCAGAGAACTTCTTTGGCCATGATACGCGGGCTCCGATTATTCGTTGCCGGGCACTGCGAGCGCCCGCCCTCCGGCCACCGGTCGCAACGGCGAGGATTTGCAGCCGCTCCGACGACGGCCGGGCGGGAGTTCGGCCCCGTTCTCGCATCCTACCCCGATCCCGCTCGATGAGCAACACCCCAGCGAGGTTCGTCAACGAACCGGCACCGCTTTCCGCTTGTGAAGGGCCCGACGAAGGGGTAGCATAGAACTGACCGGTCAGTTCCATAATGCCGCCGTGTCCCAACCAGGTTCTCCCTGGAGCGTGACGTATCCGTGCGAACGAAGACCCTCGACCAGGCCGACAAGATCCTTGGCGCCGCCACCCGCCTGTTCGGCACGCACCGCTTTCACGAGGTGCGCATGGAGGACATCGCCTCCGAGGCGGAGGTGGGCAAGGGAACGCTGTACCGCTACTTCGCCGACAAGGAAGAGTTGTACCGGGCGATGCTCGGCCGCTCGTCGGAGCGTTTCCTGCGGCGCATGGAGGCCATCGTCGCCGGCGGCGGCACGCCGCGGCAGCGCCTCGAGGCCCTGGTGGGCGCCGTGATCGAGGAATTCGATGCCGAGCCGCACCTGCTGGACCTGATCCAGCGGGCGGAGGTGCTGGCCGCCTCGGGGGCCGCGTTCCCCTGGCAGGAGCCGCGCGAGCGGATGCCGCAGCTGGTGCGCGGGCTGTTCGAGGAGGCGGCGGCGGAAGGCTCGTTCGGCGTGCGCGACCCGGAGATTACCGTGTGGATGCTGCTCGGCGGCATCCGGGCGCTGATCCGCTTCGGCGACCGCCCGCGCCCCGACGACCTGGCCCGGCGGGTCGTCGATAACTTCCTCGACGGGGCGACCGAATCTCGCTGCGGCGAGCGGGGGGCGTCAGCCCTCCGGTGAGAAATCACAACCGGGGAGCTGACGCCCCCCGCTCGCCAGCGCCGGCGGCGTCAGGAATTGGCGAACCACCTCGGCCAGCGCCTCGGGATGGGTCAGGTAGGGCAGATGGCCGCAGCCGCCGATCTCGACCCGCCCGGCGTTCGGCAATCCCTCCAGCAGCACCTCCTCGCAGCTCCGGCTCACCAGCGGGTCGCAGTCGCCGCACACCAGCAGGACGGGTTGGCGGACGTCGCGGAGGATCGGCCGCAGGTCGGTGGCGTGCAGCAGCAAGGCGTGCGTCGCCACGGCCGCGATGGGGCGGTCGTCATCGAGGTAGTAGCGCCAGACGTCCGGGGGGCGCGAGGCGAAGGGACCGAAGTGGGCGTGGCGCTGCAGGGTTTGGAAAAGCGGCAAGCGGTTGATCGTCCCAAGCCAGTGGCGCGCCGCCCGTGCCAGCAGCCACTCGGCAGGGGCCAGCGGCCGCCGCGCGAAGCCGCCCTGCAACACGCCGCGCGGGAAGCGCTCCGGGTGATCGTGCAGCAGGCGCAGCGCCACCGTCGAGCCGAACGAGGCGCCGTAGAGATAGCTTTGACGGACCCGTAAATAGTCCAGAAGCGCCAGGGCGTCGGCGACGAGGCTGGCGTGCGTGGTGCGGTGCAATCGGGCACGGTCGGCGCCACCCAGCGGCAGGTCGTAGGTAATGCAGCGGAAGTCGCGCGAGAGCAGCGCGGTGAGCAGGACGAAAACGTCGCCGCGGTCGGAGAGGCCGGGGACAAAGAGCAGCGGCGGGCCGTCGCCCCAGACGGCGTAACGGCAGCGGTAGCGGCCGGTGTCGAGGACGCCCTGCGTCGCCTCGCGATCGAAGCGCTGCTGGGCCTCGGCGAGGGTGAGCGGCGCGGGGCGCGGGGCGGTCAGGCAGGGGGGTAGGCCGGCGGCGACGGACATGATGAAGAGAGACTCCGGGGGTTCGGTTAGTCGGGATCCTCGGCGATCTGGCGCAGCCGCCGCTCCGCCGCCTCCCGACCCGCCGGGGTACTCATCCACTCGAACACCGCGTCGAAGACGTCCTCGAACTCGGTATCCCCAGCGAACGAACGCATCTTGATCTGCGTCCCACATCGGGGGCAGACGGCGTAGATGTCGAACGGAGATACGGTGAAGCGTGCGCCGCAGTGCTCGACCTCCCGGTAGGTCGGGAAGGAGCGGATCGCCTCCAGGAGGGCGTGGGAGAGCGGCACGTCAGGGTCGTTGTGAAATGCCATATTACACCGGCAAAAAACAAGCGGACACAAGGCTGACGCGCTAGCGAAGGGGGCGCCCCCACAAGCCTGACGCGCCAGCGGAGGAGCACCGTCATCCTTCGCTGGCGCCTCAGGCTTGTGTGAAGGGCCTTCCTTCTCGGTGTCCGAAGCCTCATCCTGGGGGACGGCTACCCGTAGAACCCCACACTGGCGAAGCTGACGCTCTCGTAGCCGCGCGGGTGGACGTACTGATCGTAGTGCAGCACCTTGCCGCTCGCCGGGCGCAGCGCCTCCAGCACCGTGTACGTCGGCGGCAGGCCGCAGATGCGGCGGCCGTCCTGCTCGCCGGCGATGACGCCAAAATAGCCGGCCGGGTCCGCCGCCTCCGCCCGGCGCAGGATCGCCTGGTCCTTGGCGCGGCTGTGCGCCAGGAAGCCGTCCGCCAGCGGGCCGGAGTCGCCGAACTTGGGACCGACGTGCGCCAGGTCGCCGCTGATGATCGTGCAGACCGGCTCGGCCGTCTCCGCCATCGCCCGCCGCAGCGCCTCGATCATGCGACCCACGTCCTCGCGCTCCGACGGCACGCTGCCCAGCTCGACGCTGTCGTGAAAGGAGCCGACCACCAACGGCACGATGCGGATGGGCCGCTTCCCTTCGTAGAGGTATTGCAGGAACACCACCTCCAGCTCGACCGACCATTCCGGCAGGTGCGCCTGCCATTCGTCGTCGAACAGGCCGTCGCCGTAGTGGCCGACGAGGCGATCGATGAAGTCCTGGTCGGTCGGCGTGACACCTAGCGGCGTCTCGAAGGCCTTGCGTGTCAGGGTGTAGCGGTGGGCGCTGAGGTGGCTGGTGCCGACGATGACGAACAGCGAGGCGTGGCTGCGCTCGGCGACTTCCTTGAAGCCCCAGGCGTAGGTGGTGCCGCCGCGGGCGTAGTCGATGTGCGGCAGCAGCGCCGCCCGCAGCCGGCCGTCGGGGCGCACGTCGCGCGGGAGTCCCGGGCCGCTCGGGCCGGTAAACAGGCGGCGCAGCTGCCGCCGCAGGTCGCCGGGGTCGCCCTCGTAGGCGCCGATGCAGGCCGGAGGCCGGACTGGGGCCTCGACGCGCTCGCGGAAGCCGGGGCCGTCGAGGAACAGGGCCCGCTCCATCCGCTCGGCGAAGGCGGTCAGGGCGTCGATGGGCAACAACTGGTGATCGAGGCGCCTCATCGCTTCGGCCTGGATGTCGCGCAGGCTGCGCCGGCCGTCGAACATTTGCAGCCAGAGGAACTCCAGGCGCGTCAGCCGCTGCGGCTCGGGACTGACGCGCAGCCGATCCCAGACGTAGACGTAACGCCCATCGTCCTCGTCTTCGACGGCGGCGAGGTGGGGGCGGAGCTGAGGGCGTTCCAAGACCGGCATCTCTGCGTCCTTCCGCAATGGCGTCAGGGGGTTGTCCCACCCCTTATTCTGACGGGGGCCGGCGGAACTCGTCAAGCACAGGGCCGCTTGCGGCTTAGCGTTCGCTTCACCGGGGTTGCGCGAACGCTAAGCCGCAAGCGGCGCTTACTTCGGCGCCGGCGCCGCCGGGAGCGGCAGCCCCACGGCGGCGTTGAACGACTTGACGTTGCTCCCATCGGCGACCTTCCACACCTTGACCTCGCCGCCGTAACCGCCCGAGGCGACCAGGTTGCCGTCCGGGCTGAGGGCCACCGCATAGACGTAATCGGCGTGGCCGCTCAGCGTCTTCAGCGTCGCGCCCGAGTCGGGGTTCCACAGCCGCACCGTCTTGTCGGCGCCGCAGGTCGCCATCAGCGGCAGTTTCGGGTGCAGCACCACCTTGAAGGTCGGCCCGCCGGACCCCGCGGCACGCACCTGCTTGCCCTCGCCGGTCGCGTTCCACGTCCGCAGCTGGCCGTCTTCGCCAACCGAGTAGGCCAGCTTGCCGTCGGGCTTCGCGGCCACGCCCCAGACCGTGTTCTGGTGATCGGGGAAGGTCAGCAGCGACTCCTTGGCGGCCAGGTCCCACACCTTGGCGGTCTTGTCGCGGCCGCAGGTCAGCAGCTGCTTGGCGTCCGGGCTGAAGGCGATGCCCAGCACCCAATCGGCGTGGTTCTCGATGGACTGCTCCAGCTTGGCCGCGGCATAGCCCGGCGATAGGTCCCAGACGTTGACGGTACGGTCGGCCGAGTTGCCGGCGGCCAGCTTCTTGCCGTCGGCGCTCACTGCCAGGCAATAGACCACGTCGTCGGTGTCGAGCAGCTCCTTCACCAGGACGGTCTTGTCGTTGACGCCGTCGAGGAGGGTGACGCCGTTCTCGACCTTGCCCTTGGCGTTGAGGTCGTAGATGGCGACGTTGCCTTCCTGCCCCGGCCGGCCGCCGGCGAGGGCGAGCTTGCCGTCGGGCAGGAAGGTCAGGGCCATCGCCCGCTCCGGCCGCATCGCCAGGCGCTTCTCCAGCTTGCCGCTGACGGCGTCCCATACCGTCAATTCGTACTGGCCGCCGACGACGACCTGCTTGCTATCGGGGGTGAAGGCGAGGGCGGCGACGGTGACTGGGCGGCTGTAGACGGCCGGCGGCTGCGGCGGCTTCCAGCGGACGCGCAGTTCGCGGAGCAGGTCGCTCTTGGGCGTCAAGCCGGCGTCGAGCTTCGCCCCTTCCTTGACCCACTGCTCGATGAGGGCGATCTTTTCCTTGGGCAGCGCCTCGCCGCTGTCTTTCGGCGGCATGCGCGAGGCGTCGGTGGCGTTGAGGAGGTCGATAGCGTACGACTCGTCGGGCTTGCCGGGGACGACCGGGTCGTCGTGGTCGCCGCCCTTGCGCAAGGTTTCGTAGGTGGTCATGTCGAGCTTGCCCTTGCGTTTCTTGGCGTCGTGGCAGGCGAAGCAGTTCTCCTTGAGGATGGGGGCCACGTCGTTGATGAAGCTGAGCGGGCCCTTCGCGGCCTGGGCCCGGGCGGCCTGCGGCGCGGCCAGGAGCACAGCAAGGGCCACGGCGCCGGCGAGTACGGCACACAGGACGCAGAAGCAGCGGTGCGAGCGGAGCATGGGGTGGGACTCCAAACAGGCAGGATCGAACGGGCAGGAGGCGAACGGAAATGATTATAGGGGAGGCGCGGGCCGAAACGCGAGCGAAAAGTTTAGCGGCCGCCCTCGATGGATCGTTTCGCGAAACGAGGAATCCGCGCCGCCCCGAGGGCGGCCGCTCAACGAGGACACGTCCTACTCAGCAGTGGTGCGCGGCTTGTCCTTGTTGCTATTGATGGCGCGGTCCTTGTCGCTGCCGCCGCAGCCCAGGGCGGCGAGGAGCAGCGCGGCCAGCAGCAGGGTCAACCATCGTTTCATGCCGTCCTCGGCGCGCAGAAAGGAGCCGGCCGTGCGTGTACGGCCGGCTCCGGAGAAACATTGTTCGGCGAGGGCGATTCCGTGGTTACTTGGCCGAGCCGGCGGCGGAGCCGCCACCATCGGCCTTTTTGCTCGAGGTGCCGCCGCCGCAGCCGACGCTGGCGGTGACGAGGAAGGCGGCGACCAGAACGAACGCGATCAGCTTCTTCACAACAACCATCCTTTCGCTTTGAATCGAGTACGAGAGACCCCGGACACACCTCATGGCCCGGGAGCTGGTAGAGGAATGTTCTCAAGCCCGGGCGAAAATGCAAGG
>Ga0116219_10000400_pt1 | contig 45432 bp, 34 predicted proteins | sample Sb_taG_4_FD_91019 | JGI IMG/M metagenome (GOLD analysis project Ga0116219, IMG submission 91019) | Peat soil microbial communities from Weissenstadt, Germany - Sb_50d_6_BS metaG | ecosystem: Environmental > Terrestrial > Soil > Wetlands > Peat | place: Germany: Weissenstadt | collected 2010-09-21 | reverse complement strand
CCGTCGATGTACTCCATGACCAGGCCGAACAGTTCGCGGCCGCTGTACGGGTCGTCGAAGATGGTGAAGCCTTGCGTCTGGACGATGGCCGGGTGCTTGCCGGACAGCCTCTGCGCCACCTGGATCTCGGTGACGAAGCGGCCGCGCGCCGCCGGGTCGGCGAGCAGGGCGGGGGCCGGCACCTTCAAGGCGACGGTTTGGCCGGCGTTGAGCAGGTCGATGACGCCGACGGCCTTGTAGACGCTGGCCATGCCGCCGCGGCCGACCTCGGCCTCAACGCGATAGCGGCGGTCCACCACCAGGCCGCGCGGCAGGCTGCGCCACACCGGCAGCTGGCCGCCGCGGGTGGTCGCCGTGCTCAGCCCCGTCAGAGCGCGCGTCAGGGCCGGTGAGCAAGCCCTTGCGCTTGCCGAGCCACTGCTGCACAGTCGCGATGACGGGCCAGGGCATGGGAGGACTCCACGGACCACGGAAAGGTGAGTCTCATCCTTATTCGCTGATCGACTGCGAGAATTATCAGAAAAGCGGCGCGGTGCTCGCGCACGCCGTGCGGCCAGATGACATTTGTGAAAGAGAGGGGGGGGGGGGCCAAGGGGAAAGGGGGCCAAGGGCCAAGGTAAGCGCCAAGGTGACAGTTGAAAAATCGAATAGCCACTGCCACTCGTCGGTCTACAATCATGTTCGTAAGAACGTCAGAATGTTCCGAGCGTGGGGAAGTTTCGTGGGCCCTCAGGATGCCGCCCCATGAACGACGTCGTTCCTTCCGACCTGCCCGCGGCCCCGCCCGAGACGGGCCGGCACGCGGAGACTGTCTGCGCGGCAGGAGCGCCGCGGCAAGACCAGCCGGCCGAGGCCGACGATCAGCGGGGCGCCGTCGATCTCCGGCGCGGCAAGGCTCACGCCGCACGAGGCGACTACGACCTCGCGGTGGCCGACTTCACCCTGGCGATCCGGCTCGACCCGAACGACTCGGAGGCATTCCTGCTGCGGGGGCAGGTCTGCGAGGAACAGGGGGAGCACGAACAGGCCATCGCCGACTACTCCTCCGCCCTCCAGATCGACGTCAACCGCACGCTGGCCCTTGCCCAGCGGGTCCTCGCGCTGACGACGCGAGGCGAATTCGACAGTGCGGTCGCCGGCGCCGACGAGTCGCTGCGGCTCAACCGGCGGTTGTCGCAGACCTATTTCCTCCGCGGCTCCGCTTACTTTCGGCAGGGCGAATGGGTCAGGGCCTGCGCCGACTTCGCCCAGGTGGTGCAGCTCGACCCGGCCAACGGGCTCGCCTTCCTTCGCCGGGGGGAGGCCCACGCCCACCAGGGCGACTGGGCGCGGGCGGTCGCCGACTTCACCGAGGCCCTCCGCGTCGATCCGAACAACGTCGCGGCCTACAACCTCCGCGGCGAGGCGCTGCAGCGCCAGGGGCACCACGACCGGGCCGTTGCCGACTTCACGGAGGCGTTACGCCTCGATCCACAGTACACGCCGGCCCGCAACAATCGTGGCGACGCCTACTTCCGCCGGGGCCATTACGACGAGGCCATCGCCGACTACAGCCTGGCGATTCACCTCGAACCGGATTGCGCCCGCTCCTACCTCGGTCGCAGCATCGCCCGCGGCGAGAAGGGCGATTACGAACGGGCCCTGGCCGACTTCGCCAAGGCCATTTCCCTCGACCCGGCCAATCCGTTCGCCGGCGACAACCCCGAGGCCGCCCACCGCTTGCGGGCCGCCTACGATCGCGCGATGGCGGACCTCGACCGCTTCAGGCGGGACTTTCGCAAGGCCGCCGCCGACCTCGCCGGGGCGATCCAGCCGGACGTCCGTCCCGCGCTGGAGCCCTTCCGGGAACGACTGCGGGCCGACGAGACTCTTCCTTCCAGCTTCCACCCGGAGCCGGCGGCGTCCCGGGGTGAGGTAGACGACGTTCCGGACCCACCAAGGCCGAACGAGGCGGCCGACGTCCAACCCCGCGCCCCGAAAATCCGGATGGAATCGGGCGGAAATATGCGCAAAGTCAGCAACGGCGCCGGACCGGGCGCGCCTGCGCCGGTTCCTGAAGCCGGGCGAAAACCCAAACCGTCGAAGCCGGCCGCGCCGCCCGGCAAATTGCGCCTGGAGTGCCCCGAGTGCGGGACGGCCGGCCTGCTCGACGTGCGCAACCTCGCCAGGATCTTTCGCTGCCCGGGCTGCCGCACCTGGTGGCGGACCAGCCTCGCCGGCGACCTCATCAAGGCCCCTGCACCGGGGATCGAGGTCGAAGTGACGTCGGACACCGGGCGGAGCAAACACCGCGTCCCCGTCGTGGCCGAGAGCCAGGGGCCCCAGGCCGCGAAGGCGGAAAGCACGCCGGACCCTCCCCCGAAGCCGGCGAAGGCGGCGAAGTCTTCCAAGAGCGTCAAGCCGGAGCCGAGAGAGGGCCGGCTGCGCTTCGCCGGCCAGTGGGTCGCCGCCGCGGCCAAAACAAGGGCCGGGCGCTGGGCGATGGCCGGCAGTGTCGTCGTCCTCCTCGTCCTGGTCCCCTTCGTCTTCCCTTCGCTGTTCCCCAGTCAGCTGCGGTCGCGCGGGCAGAAGGCGTCTCAGGCCTGGCTGGCCAGGGACGTCGAGCAGATCAAACAGTACGTGGAACCCACCCAGGTCGAGTACGTCGAACGCTGGCTGAAGGAAGACCCTCCCCCGAACCTGGACGGGCAGCAACCGCGCGTGGACGTGGCCGTCGAGCGCAACGACGGCCGTAGCGCCGAGGTCGTCATCCAGATCCGGGCGAAGAAGGACAACGGCGCGCCGGCCTATTTTGTCTTCCGCCAGCGCTGGATTTCCAAGGGCGGCGTCTGGTACGTCCAGCCCAACCTGCGCCCTCATGCGTCTGTCATCAACGCGGGCGACGTCACCCCCCGTTGGAGTCGTGAAAGGTGTTCTTTGTGATCGGTCGCACTTGACCCTAGGAGGATCTCCCATGACGCACGTCCGACCCCAGTCCGCGAGGGGCGGCTTCACCCTGGTCGAGCTGCTGGTGGTGGTCGCCATCATCGCCGTACTGGTCGGCTTGCTGGTGCCCGCCGTCCAGAAGGCGCGCGAGGCCGCCGACCGGACCCAATCGACCAACAATCTCAAGCAGATCGGCCTTGCCTTCCAGAACTATCACAGCTCCTACAACCACCTCCCGAACAACGGCTACCAACCGTATGACGTCCAGACGGGCGGCAACGTCCCGCAGGTCTGGCAGGGCGGAACGCCGCCGGCCGGGATTCTCGCCACCACCATCGCGCCGACCTGGACGTGGACCTGGGGCTACGGCAGTCCCAACCAGTCCGACCGCTCTCCTTCGGGGTCGTGGGCCTATTCCGTACTGCCGTTCATCGAGCAGGAGGCGGCCTTCAATACCGCGGCCTGGAACGTGGCGGTCAAGTCCTACTACATTCCGGCCCGGCGCGCCGCCATCCCGTCGCCGGTCCCCGCCTCGGACCCGATCACGGGCTACGCCTTCACCGTCAGCCAGACGCCGGTCAACTACGTGAACCTCTGGGGTCACTCCGATTACGCGGCCAACGATCAGATCATCTTTCCGGGAGACGAATACCCCGGACGGACCACGCGGCTGACCCAGATTCACGACGGCACCGCGGTCACTATCCTGGCCGGCGAGAAGGCCGTGGACCTGCGCACGATCGCGTCCGGCAGCTGGTACTGGGACGAGCCCATCATCCTTGGCGGGACAGGCGGCACGGCCCGCTGCGGCCTCGGGATGTTCCGGGACGGCAACAACGGGGCCAACGTGGCCGGCCCCGGTTCTTCCCTGTGGCCGGACACCGGCAGCGGCAGTTCGGCCCCGGTGAACCTGGGCTTGACCCTGCCGGCGGACTTCTGCGGCGGCGGCAACTGGGGCTCGCCCTCGCTCGGCGGCGTCCAGTTCGTCTTCTGTGACGGCAGCGTCCGCACCCTCAGTTACGGCCTTTCCGACCCCAATTTCACCTTCACCACGGTCATGTGGCAACTGATCCGGCCCAACGACGGCATTCCGATTCCCAACGGCGATTTCTAAGGGGTCAAAGTCCTAGCCGCTTGCGGCTTCGCACGGCATGCGAAGCCGCAAGCGGCTGCTCGGGAGGTGTCACAGAACATGAGTTCCACGCGGCGTCCGACGGCGGCAGGGTTGCTGTTCCTCCTGCCGCTCCTCTCCGGCTGTGGCGAGGAGCCAGGCCCGAAGCTCGCCCCGGTCACCGGCCGGGTCACCTTCAAGAATGAGGCCGTTTCGGCGGCCGAAATCTACTTCAACCCCGACGCGAAGGCGGGAAACAAGGGCGAAATGGGCAGCGCCCTCATAGGGGAGGACGGCACGTTTACGATCACCACCGCGCACACGAAAGGTCCGCGAGACGGAGTCCCCCCCCGGTGCCTACAAGGTGACGCTGGGGCTCGGCCGGCGCCCGGAGAAGGAGCTAGCCAAGTTCCGCTCGCTCCAGACGACCCCCCTGTCGATCGAGGTCCCCGAGCAGGGACTCCGCGACATCGTGGTCGATCTGGACAACGGCCGCATCGACCTGAAGTCCCCCTGACCGCGGCTCTGCGAGCCGCCGCTAAACAATGGACACCCAGCGAAGGAAGACCGCCATGAACGCACCCAACCGCACCCCGGCCGGGGCCACCGACGTCGTCAAGTTTCACCTGTCCCTCAACGTCGCCGACCTACCGCGGTCGCTGACGTTTTATACGGCGCTGTTCGGCACCGAGCCGGTCAAGGTTTACGCCGACTACGCCAAGTTCGAGCTGACCGACCCGCCGCTCATCCTGTCGCTCAAGCCGCAGCGCGCCACCAAGGGCGGGCCGCTCAACCATTTCGGGCTGCGCCTCAAGACAGTCGAGGAGCTGAACGAGGTGCGGAGGCGCCTGGAGGCGCTCGGCTGCCGCTGCTCGCGCCAGGACGACGTGCGCTGCTGCTACGCCCACCAGACGAAGTTCTGGGTCGCCGATCCCGACGAGACGCTCCTCGAGGTCTACGTCCTGCACGCCGACCACGACCGCTGGGGCGAGGGCCGCAAGCTGGCCCTGATGATGCCGCCGCTGAAGGCGCTCGGCTTTTTCGGCTCGATCCGCCGCTTCCTGAGCAAGCCGTTCCGGCGCCCGGCCGTGACGGAGACCAACGGCTCGGCGACCGCGCCGCTGCCGCCCGCCGAGGAGCGGGTCGAAACCCCCAACGGAAGCGCTTGCCGGGTCGGAGGTCCTACGGCCGATGAGCCTCGCTGATAGTCTCCCCCCGGCCTCCGGTGTTCGCCGGACAATGGCGTACTACCTGGCCATCCCGTTCGTCTGGGTCCGGCAGTTTTTCCACAACGCGCACGGCATCCTGCGCGTCCTGGACATCACCCGCTTCCGGCCGCTGCCGGCGGGGCTGATCGACCCGGCGCACCCGTGGGCGACCGGCCTCGATCCGGCCACGGGCAAGCCGGTCTGGCACCAGAATGTCCTGTTCTGCTCGCCGCGGCCCTCGGACGACAGCCTGCCGCCGGACGACTACGTCGTCGAGCGGGTCGGCCAGTTCCTGGCACAGTTGGCGGCGCAGTCGGCGGTGGTGCCGGAGGTCGCGTGGGGGCCGGAACGGCGCATGCCGCACGGCATCAACTACATCCACGGCAGCGCTCACTACAACAGCGGCATCCTGGTCTTCACCGACTTCGCCGACGCCATCGAGCACTTCACGGACCCGCGATTCGCCGCCGAGGTGCGCCGCTTCGCGCGGGAGGAGCGGCGCGAGGTGCTGGTGATGTTTCGCCGCCGCGACTACTGCACGACGGACTACGCCTACTTCGTCGGCTGCCTGCGCACGCTGTTCCCGTGGTTCTGCAACTCCAACGGTCCGCAGAAGCGTGTGCTGTGGGGCAACCCGTCGCCGTTCCCGGTGGCCAACATCATCACGGGCAACTGGATCCGCGACGTGTACCGCCTGAAGCGGCCCGGCGGGGCCGAGGCGGTCGTGCGCCCCCCGGTGCCGGCCGGGCGGTACTTCACGGCCATGCCGTACCGAGGCTGGCGCCGCGAGCCGCTGTGGCCGGAGAAGCTGCTGGCACGCTACACTCACTGGCGCATCCGCCGCCGCGGGGCGCGGGGAGGGTTGTTCTTCGTGGACCGCCGCAAGCTGATCGCCGACCAGCTGCGGCGCCTGCAAGAACAGGGGGTCGCCGACGAGCCCATCGCGCCCATTTGAGAGTTGGGAGCCGAAGCATGGAATCGATCTACTGGGTCGTCTCGCGCGACTGCAACCAGAAGTGCCCCCACTGCTACAACAACTCCGAGCCCGGCGCCGACGGCCTGGGCCTCGCCGAAGCGACCGCCTGCATCGCCAACCTGCCCGAGCCCGGCGACGTACCCCTCGACCGCATCATCCTGTCCGGCGGCGAGGTCCTGGCCTGGCCGGAGCTGCTATTCCACACGCTCGCCGGGTTGTACGAGCGCTACGGCGACGCGGTCAAGTTGATGGCCCAAACCAACGGCGACCTGCTCGACGAGGCGCTGCTCGACCGCCTGCTGGCCCACCAGGTCTGCCGCATCGACGTGGCCAGCATGGATAAATACCATCCCAAAGGCACGATTCAGCGGCGCGACACCCTCGTGCGGCTGTTCGAGTCGCGCGGCATGGCCCACGCCGACGGGATCGCACGCGGAAGCACGGGGTCGGCGCCCGTCTACGCCTTCTGGGGGGCCATCGAGGGGACGTGGATCGGCCCACTCTGGCCGCGCGGCCGGGCGATGCAGAAGACGCTCTCCAGGGCCGGCCCGGAAAATCGCTTCTGCGCCGACTGGAGCGGGGCGAAGGGCTTCCTCGACTACCGCGGCGCCGGCTGCGAGGTCAACGTGCAGCTCGCGGACGTCTACCCGTGCTGTCCCATGACCTGCCGCCCGATTGGCACCCTGCTTGACGAGCCGCTCCTGGCGATGCTCGACCGCTGCGCCGAGCACCCGGTCTATCGGGCGCTCAACGAGGGCCGGCCGGAGGCGATGGGCGAATACCTTGGGTTGAGCGAAGACTACGGCGAACAGCGCAGCCGCGAGCTGGGCAATCATTGCCTGTGGTGCGACGAGTTCTTCAGCAAACACGCCCCGGAACTGCTGCATCACGGCGGGCGGACGGAGCGCGGCGAAACCGACTTGTTGACCCTCGGCGTTCGCGGCCGCTAACGGGAGATCATCGTGGCCGGACGGATGACACGGCGAGACTTCTTGCGCCGCGGCGGCGCCCTGGGCGCCGCCGCCTGCGCCACCCTGACCGGTTGTGGGGAGCACGCCTCGACAGGCGGTGACTTCCGCGGCCAGGAGCTGCGCGTCTTCGTCTACGCCGGCGGCCACGAAAAGACGATGCGCGAGGTCTTCGTGCCGCGCTTCGAGGAACAGACCGGGGCGACGGCCGTCCTGGACCCCGGCTGGTGGGACGCTATTCCCAAGCTCAAGGCGTCGCCCGCCGACCAGCCCCCCTACGACCTCCTCGTCACCGACGCCACCCAGGGCTTCCCCGCCGCGCGCGAGGGGCTGTTCCGCCAGCTCGACCTCGCTAAGATCCCCAATCACAAGAACCTGACGCCCTCCGTCCTGGATCACTGGGTCTTCCGCGACCGCTACGGCGTCACCTTCCCCGACTCGGTGATGACGTTGGCCTACCACAAGGAGGCCGTGGCCGAGCCGCCGGCCGGCTGGTCGGACCTGCTGCGCGACGACCTGCGCGGCCATCTGGGACTGTACAGTTCCTTCTACATGTCGCTGTACACCTTCGCCTGCATGAAGGTCGCCGCCGACGGCAAGGCCGGCACCGCCCACGCCGCCGTGCGCGACGACCTCGACGGCGTGCTGCGCTTCGCGAAAGAGAACCGGGATCGCGTGAAGGTCTGGTGGCCGACCTCGACGGACATGACGCTGGCGCTGGTCCACCGCGACTGCGGCGCCGGCAACATGCACAGCCCCGAGATGCTGCAAGCCCTGCGGTCGGAGCCGAAGCTCGCCGCAGTCGTCCCCGACGCCGACCGGGCTTTCGTCCAGGTCTTCTGGGCGGTCCCCCAGGGCACGAAGAAGGCGGACCTGGCCGAGAGGGCCATCGACCTGATATTCAGCGAGGAGATGCAGGTCGAGTTCGCCCGCCGCGGCGCGGCGACCGCGGTGCTGCCGGCCGCGCGGGTCGTCGCCGCCGAGGACCCGCTGTGGAAGCAGCTCTATCCCCACACCCAGGAGCAGTTCGGGGGCCTCCGCTATTACCCCTACGATACCTACTCAGACCACTGGGACGAGATCGAGAAGGTCTGGACGAGCGAGGTGCTGCGGCATGGGTGAGCCCGGCACAGTACCCTGCGCGGGGGCCGCACTGGAGCTGGAAGGGGTGGGGTTCGCGTTCGGCGGCGCGCCGGTCCTGTCCGGGGTGAGTCTGCGGGTGGAGCCGGGGAGCTTCTTCAGCCTGCTCGGTCCCTCCGGCGGCGGCAAGACGACGCTGCTGCGCCTGGTCGGCGGCTACCTCGCCCCGTCGGCCGGCCGCCTGGGCATCGGCGGCCGCGACGTGACCGACCTGCCGCCGGAGCGGCGCAACGTCGGGATGGTCTTCCAGAACTACGCCCTCTTCCCCCACCTGAGCGCCCGCGGCAACGTGGCCTTCGGCCTGGAGATGCGCCAGGTGCCGCGCCGCGAGCGCGGGCGGCGCGTCGAGGCGATGCTCGACCGCGTCGGCCTGACCGCGGCCGAGCGCGACCGCCGCCCGTCGCGCCTGTCGGGCGGCCAGCAGCAGCGCGTGGCGCTGGCCCGCGCCCTGGTCATCGAGCCGGCTCTGTTGCTGCTCGACGAGCCGCTGGCGAACCTCGACCGGCAGCTCCGCGAGCAGCTCCGCGGCGAGCTGAAAGCGCTGCAGCGGCGCACCGAAGTGACGACCCTGTTCGTCACCCACGACCGCGAGGAGGCGCTGCTGCTGGCCGACCGCGTCGGCATCCTGGCGGCGGGGCGGCTGCTCCAGGTCGGCGAGCCGCGCGACGTCTACCACCGGCCGCGCTGTCCGTTCGTGGCCCGCCTGCTCGGCGACGCCAACCTGCTCCCCATCGCGTCCGCGGGCCCCGACGGCGTCTTTCTGGCCGGCGGGCTGCGCCTGACCCGCTTACCGGATCCGCCGGGCGCCTACGCGCCCGGCCAGCGGATCTTGTTGCGGCCGGAAGGCTGCCGACCCGGCGCGGCCGGCGAGCCGAACTGCTGGCCCGGCCGCGTCGTGGCCAGTCACTTCCTGGGCGCCGACCATGTCGTCGCGCTCGACGTCGGCCCCGGCGTCACGCTGCGGATGCGCTGGCCCAGCGGCGGCCCGCCCCCCGCGGCCGGGGAAGCGGTGCAGGTCGCCGTGCCTCCGGAAGCGCTCTGGCTGATCCCCGAGGACGACCCGGAGGGAATGGCCGATGGTCCCTCCTGAAAGGCGCAATCCCTGGCACCTGCTGCTGCTCGTGCCCGCCGTCCTCCTCCTGGCCGTGTTCTTCGCGGGGCCGATGCTCCTCTTGCTGCGCGTCAGCCTGTTCGCCCCGGCCGGGTCGCGCGGGTTCTACCAACCCGGCACCTGGACCATCGGCAACTACGCCGGCCTGTTCACCGACGGCTACTTTCGCGAGGTGCTGACGTTCACACTGCTTTTTGCGGCGGGCGTCACGCTGCTGGTGCTGGTCGTCGCCTACTTGCTGGCCCTCTTCATCCACAGCCTGCCGCCGCGGCAGAAGGCGCTGGCGCTGGCCGCGGTCGTCCTGCCCAAGCTCGCGAGCATGCTGGTGGCCGTCTGCGGGTTGCAGGCGCTGCTGAGCGGCGCGGGCCCCGTGAACGAGTTGCTGCTGGCGCTGGGCCGCGCCGGGCCGGTGCAACTGACGCGCAACCTCGCCGGCGCGGTCATCGGCGAGACGTACCTGCTGCTGCCCTACGCGGTGTTGCTGCTCGTCGTGGCCCTGGGGCGCATCGACCCGGCGCTCCTGGCGGCGGCCCGCGGGCTCGGCGCGTCTCCGTGGGGGGCGTTCCGGCGAGTGACGCTGCCGCTGTCGCTCCCCGGCCTGGCCGCGGCCGGCCAACTCACCCTGGTCTGGGCGCTGGGGGCGTTCGTCGGCCCCCTGCTGCTGGGTGGCCCGGAAGAGACGACCCTCGCGGTCGAAGTCCACCGCCAGGCGGTCGAGAACAACCGCTGGCCGGCCGGCGCCGCGGTGGCGGTGGTGCTGATCGCCGCCTTCGTGCTGACGTTGACCGCCTGGGCCGCACTGGCTCGCGCGCTGACGTGGGGGAAGAGATCGTGGAAGGCCGATGCCTGATCCGCTGGTCCGTCCGGCTCCTGGGCTGGTCGTGGCTGCTGCTTCTCCTGAGTCCCATACTTTACGCCTGCTGGGTGTCGTTTACTCCCAGCGAACTGCTCACGCCCCCCGCCGGCGACTGGTCGCTGCGCTGGTATCGGGCGTTTTTCGGCGAGCGGCGCTGGATGAGGGCGCTGGAGAACAGCCTGAAGGTGGCGAGCCTCTCGCTGGCCGGCTCACTGCTCTGCGGCTTGCCGTTGGCCTACGCCTCGGCACGGTTCCGGTTTTGCGGCGGCTCGGTCCTGGCCTGGGCCGTCCTGCTGCCGCTGGGCGTCCCCGCGGTGGTGCTGGGCGTCGGGCTGCTGCCGACCGTGTACGCGCTCGGCCTCTGGGGTAGTTCCCTCGCGCTCGCCCTGGCGCACACGCTCCTGGGCCTGCCGGTAGTCTATCTGCTGGCGCGGACGGCCCTCGAAGCGGTCGGACCCGACCTGGAGTGGGCGGCACGCGGCCTCGGCGCGACGCCCTGGCGAGCCGTGTTCCGTGTCACCCTCCCGCTGACCCGCCCCGCGGTGGCGGCGGGCGCCGTCCTGGCCCTGGTCCTGTCGCTGAACGAGTTCGTGCTGAGCCTGTTCCTGGCGACGCCCGAGACGGAAACCCTGCCGCGCGTCGTCTGGCCGAACTTGCGCTATTCCCTCTCTCCGCTGGTGGCGGCGGCCTCGGGAATCTTGATGGCGGTTACGGCGCTGGGGACGGCGCTGGTGGGCTGGCTCTGGCTGCGGAAACGGTAGGTGGGCCGACAAAGACAAATGAAGACTAATAGCCGCTGTAGTCTACGGCAATTCCAGCACCGTCTTCAGGCAGTTTTCGATCTTGCGCATCGTCATGTCCGACACCAGCCCCAGCGTGTGGTAGACGAGCGCCTTGTCCCGCGTGAGGAGGTCCTTGCAGGAGGCGTAAGACAGTTTCGCCAGGCCCGAGGCCGTCTCCACCGCCGGGTCAATCTCGACCTCCGTGCCGGGAATGCCGTAGTGGTGCCCCTGGACCTTCACGTAGATCGTGTCGTCGATGATGCCGTTTAGATAATCGGCCTGCACCACGATCGCCGGGCGCAGTTTCGAGCCCGTGAGGTCGCTGAAAGGCCAGTCCACGAGGACGACTTCCCCGCGGTTCATGGCTTCTTCCGGTACTGCTCGTACACGTCCATCTCAGGGTCGTCTGCCACGCCCTTGTTAAACGGCTGCAGAATCCCGCGTACCAGGTTGTATACTTCCCGCTTGATGAGTAGGTATTCCTGCCCCGTCCGGGGATCGACGGCGACGGGCGGCTGTTCGTGCCCGTCGATGGCCTGTTGCTGGTCTGGAGTCAATTCGATCATGGCGATCCTCCTTCCCCTGCATCCTACCCGCCCCGCGAAACCGCCGGCAAGCCCAGCCGCCCCGCTTCTCCTACACTTGCCGTCAGGACAGCCTTAGCGACCATGAAACAACCCGCGGCGATAAAGGTTTTCGGCCATGCGGCGCAAGGCTCGATCGTGGTCCTCCCCCTGCTGCGCCCACCACCGTCGGTACGCTTCTCGAATGTCCCCCCCGGGTCCGGCTTTGAGCCTTAGCCCCGCGAGCAACAACGCCTCGCCGGTTTCCAGCAAGTCCACCCAGACGGCCAACCGCTGATCGGGCGTGAGATGCTCGGGAAGCGAGGGCTCCATCCCCGGCGGAGGAATTAGCTGGTTCGTCATCACAGCCTCCTTTGGGGGCACGTGTCCGGTTCCGGGCCGATGAGCAATCCCCACCCTGTCCATTTTATCCGCCGTCGGGCCTCGGATCACCCGCCCCGCCAGGTCGATCCGGCCGCGCGGGCGGCGGCTCCTGTCGCCGCCGGTCAGCGTCCCAGAGCCGGAAGCCGACGTCCTTGCCGCCCTGGTTCAGGTTGGCCGTACACCGCACGTCGCCGCCGTTGTCCTGCCCGTCGGCGCCGACCGAGTAGATCACCAGGCCGTCGGGCAGTCGGCGCAGGCGCAGCGGGGCGCCGTCGAACGGGTCGCCCGGCACCTCCTTGAGAAAGTGGGGCGTCAGCTCGTCGAGTCGCTCCGGCCAGCGCCCGTATTTGCGACGGAATCGCTCCGCCGCCAAAGCCGCGACGGCGCAGCGCAGCTCGGCACGCCCCTCGCGGAAACGCCGACTCAGCAAAGGGCCGCGCACGCTCAGCTGCCGCGCCACCAGCGGCATCTCTTTTCGCCGTGCTTCCAGCCGGTCGAAGGCCGCCGCCTGTTCTCCCTCGGGGAGTTGCGCCGCCTCGATGACGCCCGTGAAGTGCCGCAGCAGGGCCGCCCGACTCTCCTTCTCGGCTCCCGGCGTCACCGAGAAGAGCAGCGCGTCGAGCGTATCCTTCTCACTCCGCTCCTGCGGCTCGGCGTACCAGGCCAGTTCTTGCCAGGGAAAGTCGCCGGCCTGGATCTGGGCCATGAAGCCGTCGAGGCCCGCCCGCTCGCCGCGCGCCCCGATCACGAGGCCGGGGTGAGTCGCCTCCTCGGCGAGCCGGCGTTGCAGATCCTCCAGGGCCACGTCCCCCGGCTCCCCCTGCGCCAGCACCCGTTGGGCGCCGCGCACGGCGCTGCGGGCGGTGCTGAGTCGCATCAGTTGCGACATCGTCAGCGGCTCGTCGCCGACCGACCGCCCGAGATGGAGCAAGCGCCGGCAGTCGGTCAGGGCGCCGTCCGGGTCGTCCTCCTCGGCCCGCAGCATCAAGTCGTGCCAGAGGAGCTGGCGAACCGCGTGCTGGGCGTCCAGGTGCCGGAGGGGGGTCATGAGGTAGTTGTTCGACCAGGGAATGACGTAGCGCCCCTCCGGCAGGTCGGCGAGCGGGCCGACAAGGAGGAGGGCGTATTCCACATCCTCCATGTCGTTGATGAGGTCGCGGTGCTGGTCGCTGGTCAGGCGCACCTGCGGCTCCAACCGGTCGAGATCGTTCGCGAGTTCCCGCGTCGGCCAGGAGTTCCAGGGCGGGATGCGGCCGCGAACCACCAGCACCAGCAGGCCACTGTTTCGATCGTCCGGGATTGCTTTCCGCTCGGCCTCGATGTCCGACAGGTGCCAACCGGGGTCGGTCTGGTCCATCTCCCCCAGCGCGTCCTTCAGGTGGCGGTCCGCCGACAACCCACGGAAGACGCCCCAGCCGACCGGGATCAGGGCGGTCGCACCGAGCGCCGCGATGAGCAAGCGCCGCCTCTTCGTGGGGCAGGCCGCCGGCCTACCGTCCGGGAGAGGCAGGCGGGCCGCCTGCCCTGCGACCGGAACCGGGATGGGCACGCGCCCGGTCAACACACGGAAGCGCCGGGCGGCCAGGCGCCAGAGGACGTAGCCGGCGGCGGCCCACAGCGCCAGTCCGCCGACCAGGCAGAGCAGTGCGGCGATGGGGTCGTCGCCATCCGTGCTGTAAACGCAGATGACGCCGCTCTCGACCGAGTCGCCGCGGAAGGCCAGCCAGGCGAGGGCCAGCGGCGGCGTCAGGCCGTACATCTGGAAGCGCACCACCCAGGCGAAGGTGTTCTCGCGCATGTGCAGCGGCATGCAGAAGACCAGCCACAGATACCAGTGGCCGACGCCCAGGGCGGCGGCCGTCAGCAGCGTCCAGACCGTGGCCCGCAGGGTGCTGCGGCAGGACATCGAGAACAACAGCCCCAGGACGGCCAGGAAGCCGGCGTACACCCCCCACGCCAGCAGCAGCCACGGCACCGCCGGCCCGAACATACCGCCGGTGGCACTGCCCAGCAGCCACACCAGGACCAGCCACAGCCACGCCCGCCGCACGCTGAGAATGCTGCCCAGCCACTTGGCGAAGAGGATGCCGTTGCTCTCGACGGGGGCGGTCAGCAGACCGTCGAGGGTCTGCCGGTCGTGCTCGCCGCTAATGCTGCTGGCGGCGCGCACCGCCACCGCCAGCAGCGTCAAGCAGGCGACGAGGGTGCCGACGACGCGCACCCAGACGTTGACCGAGCGGCCGAGCCGTTCCAGGTCGGGATAGTCGGTCCGCACCAGGTCGATCAGAAAGGTCGCGGCGACCCAGACGGCGGGGACGAAGCTGGCCAGGACGATCAGCAGGAGGATGGCCTTACCGAACCAGTTGAACGACATGCCGGACTCGGCCCAGACTTCCTTCCACAGCAGCGCCCGCCGCCCGACGGACGGCCGCCAGGAGAAGCGGCGGCGGCGCTCGCTCGGCTGCGGCCTGGCCTTCACGGGGCCGTCGGCCAGGGCCAGCGCCCGGAAGCGCAGCACCGCCCAGCCGGTGAAGACGACGGTGACCAGCAATTGAAAGACGACGTAGCCGCTCATTCGGGCGGCGAGGGCGGCGGGCAGCGTCAGGCCGCTCCGGAGGTCGTCGCGCAGGCCGAGGCAGAGGAGGCCGGGGTTGCCGGCCGTGAACAGCTCGACGAGGTCCTGGACCGTGTACGGGCTTTGTCCCGGCGTCAGTGGCAGGGCGACGATCGCCGGGAAGAGGGTGAGCAGGTGGGCCAGCACGGACACGCCGACGTAGCCGGCCGCGATCAGGTACGACAGCACGACGGCCTCGCGCGCCCTGCGCGAGTAGACCGAGGCGAGGATACTGACGGCGGCCAGGCAGAGGAGCGTCATGCCGGTCATGACGAAGGCGGAGAGGAGCACGCCGAAATCGACGCCGCCCCAGAGCTGCGTCAGGCTCAGGATCGGCAGGCCGGTCACGAGGAGCAGCGCCAGCTTGGCGACGCGCGCGGCCATCTTGCCGAGGACGACCTCGCGGTCGCGGACGTCGGTGGCCAGCAGGAATTCCAACGTCTTGCGGTCCTTTTCCTCGGCCACGGCGCCGGCGACGTAGGCGGGCGTCAGGGCGACGACGGCGAGGAATTGCACGGCGAGGAAGGTGTAACAGAAGGTTTCGGCGAAGCGCGCCATGCCGCCGGCGCCGCCCACCCAGCCGGCGCGGTCGAGGGTGGGATGGACGCGGTACAGGGCCAGGAGGAAGAGGAACAGGGCGAGGGCGTAGACGCCGCGGAGCAGGGCGTAGCGCCCGCGGCGGGTGCCGCGGATGAGGTCATAGGCGAAGACCGGCCCCAACAGCGGCAGCCAACCCTGGCGCACGACGAGGCTCAGCGCCAGCAGCAGCGTCGCCCACAGAACGCCTTGCGGCGCCGCCGTCAGCCGCTCCCCGAGCAGCGCGAGGAGGGCCCCCGCGCCGAGGAAGGCCAGGCCGATGAAGCGCTCGCGCCAGACGGGCCAGCCGGCGGCAACGCGGCACCGCCGGCCCGCGGGGACAGGGAGGGGGACCGGAGGCGCAGACTCAGTCGATGGCGGCGCGGACGGGGGCGGCATGAAGGCGCTCCTGCAAGACGGGCACGGTGCGATTGTAACAGAAGCACCGCGGGTGGGGGAAAGAGAAATCGGCGGTCGGCGGGGGGGGCGTGGCAAGACTTCCGGGGGGTACGGAGTACCGAGTACGCAGTACCGAGTACGCAGCATCCACGGCTCGGTGCCGGACTGGCGCTGCACCGTACTCGGTACTGCGTACTCGGTACTGCGTACTCGGTACTCCGTGCCTCCCGGAAGTCTTGCCGCGCCCGCCGGGGGGAGGATCCCCACGGCAGCATGTATACTGAGTTACTGAAGATTCTCAGGCGAAAGCCCTGGTGAGCGGTGGCGAGAGAGCGGGGGGGGGAGCGGCCGTGGCGAAGAAGAAGATTGTCAAGCCTGTCCCGGTGTTCCAGCTGGGGGATTACGTCCGCATCCTCCACACCGAGTGGCCCCGGGGACGGATTGTCGAGTTGCGTGGCCCACTGGGGCCAGGCGGTGCCGAGATCTACCGCGTCCGCATCGGGGGGAAGCGGGACCCGATGTACACCGAGGTACGCGGCGATCAACTGGAACTCGCCCCGCCCGACAGCTGATCCCCGACGGCCGCGCAACCGTCCCGTGCCCCGGGAAGGAGGGCTCCCCTATTTCGCCTTCAACAGGTCCTTCACGTCGTATACCTGCACTTCGCCCGTCCCCCGGCCGCGCGGTCGCTCACTCAGCGCCTTCGGATCGACCGCGGCGACGTACAGCCGCCCTCCCTTCGCGTCGCAGGCCATCGCATAGCCCACTCCGGCGAGGCGGTACGTCCCCAGGGGCCGGAAGTCGGGGTAGCCGTACACGCGCAGCGACCCTTCCTGCCCCAGCGCAAACACGGCCGCCAGTTCCGGCGCCACCGCCCCGGCCACGAACGGCTCGACCGTGGCCGCCTGCTTCAGATCGTCGTCGCGCGTCGCCGACAGGCGCAGCACCGTCCCCGTCTTGCAGAGCAGGAACTTGCCGTCCGGGCTGATGACGAAGTCGCCGCCGAGCGGGTGCTTGCCGACTTCCGGCGAGGCGTACGCCGCCGGCTTCTCCTCGAACTTCCTCGGGACGACCAGCCCCTCCACCTTCCCCGGCGAGACGCCCTGCGAGGAGTAGTACAGGCGCGTCCCGTCCGGCGTCAGCTTGACGAACGAGCGGCGCCACACGCCGCCCCAGCGCGCCGCCACCGACTGCTTGTTCGCGTCCACGACGGCGATCTCGGTCCAGTCGCCGGTCGCCCCCGTGAGGAAGAGCAGGCCGTTATCGCCCGCGGCCACGTCGAAGGGATCGACGGCCACCGAGAACGTCTTCGCCAGCTCCATCTTCGCGGCGTCGATCACCTGCACGCGCGCCTGCTTGTCGGCCGCCGCCACGGCGTACAGCACCTTGCCGTCGCGTCCCAGCACCAGCGTCTCCGTGCCGTCGGCCAGGCGCAGCTCGCGGCCGCCCTTGAGCGTCGCCGCGTCGAGCCGCCCCGCCTTCCCCTCGCCGGCGCTGAGGTAGTACAGGGTGGCGCCGTCGGGGGACAGGCTCAGCGCGCCGAGCGTCCCGCCCAGCGACGCAACCGCCACCGGACGCAGCGCCCCGGACACCGCCGGCCCCGGCTTCGGTGGCACGTCGGGCGTCGGGCGCGGCCCGGGAGACGGCGCCGCCTTGGCCAGGTTCCACACCTTCACGGCGGCGTCACGGCTGCCGGACAGCGTCGCCGTGCCCCCCGGGGCGAACACCGCGGCGATCACCGAGTCGGTGTGCTTGCTGAAGCGGCGCAGCTCCTTGCCACTGTCGATGTCCCACAGCCGCACCGTGCCGTCGGCCCCCGCCGAGAGCACCTGCTTACCGTCGGGGGAAAACGCCACGTCCTTGACCGAAGTCGAGTGGCCGCTGAACGCCTTTAGCTCCTGCCACGTCGGGGCGTCCCACAGCCGCACCGTGCGGTCGTCGCCGCACGACAGGACGCGCTTGCCGTCCGCCGAGAAGGTCGCGGCGATCACCGAGTTCGTGTGTCCGTCAAAGTGCCCAACCTCCTGGCCCGAGTCCAGGTCCCACAGGCGCAAGCTCTTCTCGGCGGCCACGAGGGCACGGCGGCCGTCCGGGGAAAAGGCGACGTGGTTGACGTAGCGCGCCTGCCCCTCCCAGTCGCGCACCACCCGGCCGTTGTCCAGGTCCCAGAGGATGACCGTGTGGTCGTAGCCGCCCGACAGCGCCTTGCGGCCGTCCGGCGCGAAGGCCACCGTCGTCACCAGGGCCTCGTGCCCGCTCAGCCGCTTGATCTCGCGCCCCGTCTCGACGTCCCACAGCCGCACCGTGGCGTCGGCGCTGCCGGAAAGGGCGCGCTTGCCGTCCGGCGAGAAGGCGACGCACCACACCGAGCCCGTGTGCCCGATGAAGCGGCGCAGGTCGCGGCCGGCTTCGACGTCGTGCAGGCGCACCGTTTTGTCGGAGCTGGCGAACAGGGCATAACGGCCGTCGGGCGAGAAGGCGATCGCGTTGGCGGCACTGGATTGGGCCTCCAGCGGGTCGATCTCGCCGGTGTTGTCGGGCAGGCTTTGGGCCACCGTATTCGGGTCGAACGGCGTGCCGAGGCGGAAGTCGCGCACGGCCTCGGCAAACGACTGCACGAAGACCTGGCGCGACACCGTCCCGCCCGGCACCTTGAGCGCCCCGAGGTTACGCGCCCCCAACTCGGTGCCGCCGACGCGCTGTCGCAGGTCGTCCGGCCTCATCCCCAACTCGGCCGCCGCCGTCGCCAGGTCCACGTCCCCTTCGTAGCGCAAGGTCAGCGTCATCACCGGCTCGAAGGCGCTGACCTTGTTGCCGGTCTTCTCCAGCGCCTTGCGGAAGCGCTCGGCGTCCTCGTCCATCAGCGCCCGCATCTTCTTCGCCGGGACGTAGAGCGCCCGGATCAGTTCCGCGTCGCTTTTCGAGAATGCTTTTGGATTCTTATCCACGTAATCGCGGATCTGGTCGTCTTTCGGGTTGATGCCGCGGTAGTGGCACGACATGCACGAGACGCCGTTCTCGACCGCCTTGTCGGGGCGCTTGGCGTCGCCGACGATGGCGGTCGCGGCCTTGTCGAGGCGCAGGTTGTTGGCGTTGACGATCATGTAACCCTGCAGGCCGTTGGACAGGTTGAAGATGACCTCGCCGCCGGCGTGCTGGAACAGGTTATCGTTGGAGCCGGGGCCGAGCGGGTAGGCGAAGAGGTTGCGCCGGTCCGGCAGCAGGCTGCCGCGATCGACCAGGTTCTGCGGCACCGCCTCGAAGTCGTACGTCCGCCAGTAGGCCCCGTGGACCGCGTCGTGCCTCTCCAGGCAGCGGTTGTTCTTGGCGATGCCCGATCCGTTGAAGCCGAGACGGGCGACGCGCTCCTGCTGGATGTCCACCGCGGCGTTGACGCGCAGCTGTGCCTCCAGCTCCGCGAGGTTGGTCGGCAGCTGCAAGAGGTCGTGATACAGGGGAGGCCGCGACGCCGTGGCGATGAACCAGTCGGCGCGGAGGCACGGCATCTTCGTGGCAGTGGCGACCAGGCACGCCTTGGTCGCGGCACTGTCGGGGAGGATGCCGTAGGGATACTCGGCCAGGACGCGGTTCCACAGGTTGGCGTCCCAGAGGAAGTCGCGCAGGTCGATGCGTAGGATCAGGCGGTTGGCGTCGATGGTCTGCGGCAGGGTGACGCGGGGGTGCCACGATAGGCTGTTGACGAGCTTGGCGAGGGCGTTGCGGTAGGTCTGCAACTCGTCCTCGGTCAGGCCGGCGTTGAACAGATCGACGACGCTGAAGTAGCGGGCGAAGCGGCGGGCGCGGCGGTCGAGCTTGTCGAGGTCGGCGAGGACTAGGGCGGCGACGTCGTCCTCGGTGACGAAGGTCCGGGCCGCGGCGGGGGCGGCGCTGGGGGCGCCGGCCTCGACCCACTGCTTCAGGAGGGCGACGTCGGCGGCGCTGGGGCGCGGCTGCTGGTCGGGCGGGGGCATCTTGCCGGCGACGACCTTGCGCAGCAGCGGCGAGTCGTCGGGCTTGCCGGGGACGACCTTGCGGCTGGCGACGAGTTTGTCGCGGTCGAGGACGTAGTTGAAGCCGCCCTCGACGGCGCCGTCTTGGCCGTGGCAGCGATAGCAGTTGGTCTTGAGGACCTCGCGCGCCCGGGCGGCGAGTCCCGGCGGGGGGTCGGCCAGGGCGGCGTGAGCGGTGAGGAGGGCGGCGAGGAGGGCGTATGCGAAGGCGGCACGCTTCATTTCGTTCCCCCGGGTCGGACGGGCGTCCAGCCGCATTATCGGGCGCGGCGCGGACGATCCGCAAGTGCGGACAAGGCTTCCCAACGTAAGACGAGGCAGAAGGGGCGGGCGATTGTCACAAGAGGGCCGCTTGCGCTGTCGTGCTGGCGCTGGTCGCGTTCACTCGGGCTGCTGCGGATGGGTTGCGAGCAGTGTCCAGATTTCGCGATACTTATCCTGCACGAAAGGATCAAGTTGTTCGGCGAAGTTCTCCGGTAGTTTTCGCGCAGTGATGATCTCCTGGACATCAACCAGGTCTTTCCCGCGGGTCGGGTTGGTCATGCCCGATGCCAGCTTCAGCTCGATTAGCTTCGCCAGTTTCAGAAAGCGCATCCCATCGACTTCGACCGTCAGTCCGGTCGGATCGGGAAAGGCAACCGGCTTCGGTTTGCCGTCGCCTGGATAATCGCCGGTGGTCAGGAACTCCACCTTGACACCGGTGTCGGTGTCCCGAAGGTGTTTGCTGCCGGTGAAGGGCGGAAGGTAGCCGCTTCCCTCCAGGCTTTCATGGACCTTCTGGAGCCCTTCCCGCGTCACGAGGAGGTCCACGTCCTCCGTAAAGCGCCGATAGCCGTGGAAGAAAAGAGCCATGCCGCCGACCACGGCGTAGGGGATGCCGAGTTTATCGAGCCGGTTAGTGATCTTCCGCAGGGTCTTGTGGACCTTGCTCTCGTTCTCGAAGTGCATGCTCCCCTCCATGAAGCCCCAGCGCAGGTTCTTCCTCAGCTTTTCTTCGTACGCGATCATGGCTCACCTCAACTCCATTAGACTCCTGCTCTCCGCCTCTGTCAATCATCCCGCGGAGCGCAAAAAGGCAGCGGCGCGGGTCAGACGGTTTCGCGGTCGCGGCCGGCTCGCGGCCGTTACGGCTCCTTCTTCTCCTTGGGCTTGGTCGCGGCCTCCAGGTCGGCGATGGTGGTGAGGCGGAGGACAACCGGCTCAGGAGGACGTTGTCCACACTTTGCGGATGTCTTCCGGGGAATTCGCGCCCGGAAGGACGCGGATGATCGCTCGATACTTTTCGTCGTCGTCGAGGGCCTTGATCTCGGGCAGGAGTGCCAGGCCGGCCTCGCCGAATTTGTCCCGAAGCAAATCCTCAATGGTCTCGAGCCGGGCCTCCTTGCGGCCCCTCCGATATCCGATCCGCTCCACGCTGGTGACGTAAGGCATGCGTCGTTCCTCCTCAAGGCGATCCATTTCTTGCCAGAACAAATCGTCCAGTGCCGGCGGCAGTTCCATCATCCAGTCGATCAGCCGAAACAACTCGCGCACGTCGTCAGCGTCGAAGCCGCGTTCGTACAGGCCGCGCACCAGACGCAGTTTCCACAGGTGTCGCGCCGCCGGGTCCTGCCGTGTCTCCAATGCCTTCAGCTGCGCCAGCACAATCCGTGCGAACGGGTTGGCGTCCGCCTCCAGCTCGGCCTCGTGCCCCGCATAGCGCAGCAGCTTGACCGGCTCGAAGCGATTGCCCGTCTCGCCGCCCCAGCGGCCGTAGCTGTAGCCACGCGGCAGCCAGTCGGGGTCATCGTCGGCCAGGACGACGAGGCTGACGACCTCGGTATTGTACCGATCGAAGATGCGGTAGTTGTAGACGAACACGCGCCGCGCAAAGCCTTCCTCGCGCCGCCCCTGCACCTCGACGTGGATCAGCAGCCAGCGCTCGCTGCCGTCGCGCAAGTACACCTTGACCAGCTTGTCGGCGTAACGCCGACCCAATTCGGCGTCGCGGACGACCTGCTGAAGTTCGGTATCGAGCGTCTCGTAGCCGCGTGACCAGTCGATGTCGGCGTGGGCCAGCGGAAAGAAGAAGGCGAGGAACGGCCGGAACCAACGGTCCAGCGCCTCTTTCCACGGCGAATCGTAATCCGCGGACATCGGCGGGTCGCTCCTGGTTGTCCTGGGGCTTGGCGGCCTTCCGGTTGGCGAACCATTGCGGTCAGGGAGGGATGGAGGCGACCGCGGCAGCGCGGCGAGCCGGGTCGGCGTCGATGGCGTCTAGCAGGGCCAGCGCGGTAGTGGCGTCCTTCACGTCCTGCCTGGCCTGAGCCGGTGATGCGAAGACCGGGAGCGACTGCAAGTCGTAACTGGCCCAGTTGCGGCGCTTGCCCAGCCGCTCCAACTTGTTGCCGATCTCCTTCAGATCGGAGTCACTTGAGTAGGTGAGTCGGAGCCGCACCTCAGAATGAGCCTGGAGGCGCGGCAGCGGCGGAAGGCCCCAGCGGCTCATGGCCTCACGGCACTCCAGGAACAGGGCATAATAGGCGTGGATGATGACGGCGCGCCAGTGCCGGGGTGCTGTCCCGGAGGCGAGGAGTTCCCGGGCCAACTCCAGGAATTCTCTACCCTGCATGTGCCTCCCCTGGGTGGTAGTCCATGATGACGTGCTCCAGGACTTCGGAAGGGAATGCCCTCACGAACCACTGATCCAGGGCGCGGGTGAATCGTTCGTCCGGGTCGAAGGGGTGCCGGCTATAAATGCCGACGGACAGGCCCGGTTCGCTGCCCAGGTCGAAGCGGTCGTAGAGGATGACCTCGATGCGTTCTACCTCGGGAAGGTTGTGGCGGGCGTAGTCGATCATGCGGTCCACCTCGGCCTGGAAGCCGAGATGGGCGATGCGGGCCGCTGCCTCGGGGGTGACGGTCACGGGGATGGTTGCGGATGTCGTCATGATTGCCTCCCAGGGGCGACGGATTCACCGACCGCAGGATACCGCTGCCAGGCCGCGGGGAACAATCCGGGCCGCCGGACGGCGTACCCCTCACTTCAGATCGACCACGATGCGCTGGTTGCCGACGACGATCTCATTGCCGTGGACGGCGACCTCGGACGACGGCTCGAACTTCAGTTTGCCGCCGACCAGCCGGGCGCGCAGCTGGATCGGCTTCTGTGCCCGTTCCCGCTCAATCTCCGCGATCAGCTGAAAGAAGGTCTTCGGCCGGACCCGCTCCTCACCGCCTTTGAGGAACTTGCGGAACGCCGTGTCGAAACGTGCCTTGCTCATGGATTATGCCTGCTCTTGTTGTCTCTGTTTCACCTTGGTCTTCCAGAGGTCGTAGGTGACAAGGACGAAACGCCGCTCGTTGAACACCAGGCCGACGGGATGGGGGAAGCGGTCCGCGGCCGTTGCCAGCGTCGCGATACTGATCTCTCCGTCGAGCGCTTGCCAGGCCAACTCCGTAAGCAGAACGACCCAGACATATCGCCGCCGCCGGGCATCATACAGGCGCGTGATGTATTCGAGCATGGCCAGCATCGTCGCCGCGCTTTGCTGCTGGAGCGACTGCCCTTGCCTTTCCGGATCATTGAGGGCCAGCAGTTGAGTAATGAACTCGTCGGCATAACGGGCGTCCACGTAACGGTTGTAGATCTGCCGGAAGGTCCAACGCTTGCGCTCGATCAGAACGGCACCGCGGCTCAGCGTATCGAAGGTCTCCAGGACCAGGGACCAATCCGCGGCGCTGAGACGTTCGGTTTTCTCGAAGTACTTCAGGGCGGCCTCGCGGTGTTGCGAAGTCGCTTGCGGCGGCAGGCTAATGCGAACTGGGGACACGGCGTTCTCCGACCAGCTACGGTTCCTTCTTGTCCTTGGGCTTGGTGGCGGCCTCCAGGTCGGCGAGGAGCTTCTTGAAGTCGTCGCGCGGCCGCAGGGCGTCGAGGTCGCTGTCCGTCTTCACGTGGGCCGCGTCCTTGTACCCTTTCGCGATGGCCTGGCGGAGCAAGGCGACGGCGCGGGCGGCGTACTTCTCCTTGGTCTCGGGCTTGTCGGCCAGCGGGACGCACAGGGCTGTGGCGCATGCCGTGTCGTAGAGGTCAATCGGGTCCTTGGTGTTGTTAGCGAGTCGCTCACGAATCTCCAGCGCCTTCTGGTAGCTGTCCAACGCCGCCTTGCTGTCCCCCAGCCGCAGGTACACGTAGCCGAGCTTGTTGTGGGAGACGGACAGGTCGCGCAGGGTCTGGGAGTTGGTCTTGTCGGCCTCGGCTAGAGCCTGGCAAAGCTCTAGCGACCGCTCGTAATGGAACAGCGCCGCCGATGGGCCATCCGGAAATATGCGGCCCATCGGCGTCACCTTCAATGGGTCGTTGCCGATGGGGTGCGTTCCCCTGTCCTCCATATCCAAATAGACGTTGCCGAGCTTGCGGTGAGAGTCGGCTAGATCGCGTTGGGCCTCGACGCTTTCTGGGTTGGCCCCTAACAACCCTAGCGCCAGTTCGTGGGCTTGCATGTATTGAAAATGCGCGAACGGCGTGGCGTCTCCCTTGATTGCTAGAAGCGAATCACCTAGTTCAAAATGCAGCCGGATCGTCGCGCGATCGATGGCTTTGGCCGTGTCCGAGGCGCGAGCGACCTCCTTCAGCCCGTCCAGCGCCCGCCCCAGCAGCGCTGCCCGCAGTTCCTCCTGCCCCGGATGGTTCTTCAGTCGCGTTCGGATATCGCCGACGACATCACGCACGGTTCGTAGGGCCAGCCGCCGCTGCTCGCTGGCGCTCTTCTCCGCCTTCTCCGACCGCTCCAGCGCCGCCGTCTTCGCCTGGAGCGCCTCATCCGTTTTCTTTTTCTCTGCGGTCACTTGTGTCAGGGCATCCGCCGTCTTCTCTTGCTCCGCCGTCACCTGGGCTAGCGCCTCGTCTGTCTTCCGCTTGGCCTCGGCCGTGAGATCCTTCTCCGCGTTGACCGCCACCAGGCCGATCACCAGCGCCACCGTCACCGTCAGCAGCAGCGCCGCTCCGGTCGTCACCGCCGTTCGATGCCGCCGACCCCAGCGCGTTAACCGCACCGTCAGCGGATCGCGATACGCCGTCACCGGCTCGTCGGCCAACCAGCGCAGCACCTCCTCCGCCAGCGCCTTCGCCGACGGGTAGCGATCCTCGCGCTTCTTCGCCAGCGCCTTCAGGCAGATCGCCTCCAGCGCCCGCGGCGTATCGCCGACCAGCTCGCACGGCGGTCGCGGCGGATTGTGGCGCACCCGGTCCAGCACCTCGGCCGTGTCCTGGCCGGCGAACGGGGGTGTGCCGGTCAGCAGCTGGTACAGGATCGCCCCCAGGCCGTAGACGTCGCTGCGCGCGTCCAGCAGGTCGAGCCGGCCCTCGGCCTGCTCCGGTGGCATGTACTGCGGCGTGCCCAGGACGGCGCCCGCCTGCGTCGGGTCCTGCAAGATTTCCAGTGTCACGGCCGGCGGGGCCGTCGAGGGGTCCGCGGCGGAATCGGTCGCTGACGGCGGGGACTCCGCGTGAAGCCTCGCCATTCCCCAATCCAGCACCATGACTTCACCGTAGTCGCCCAGGGCGACGTTGTGCGGCTTCAGATCGCGGTGCAAGACGCCGCGGCTGTGCGCGTAGCCGATCGCCTGGCACACCTGCACAAAGGCGCCCAGCAATTCGCGCAGCTCCATCGGGCCGGCCTCGTGCCGCTGACGCCGCTGATGGTAGGCGGCGATGGCATCCTTGAGGGTGCGGCCGCGGACGAAGCGCATGGTGTAGAACGGTTGGTTGTCACCGCGGCGGCCCACCTCGTAGACCGGCACGATGCCGGGATGCTCCAGCTGGCCGGTCACCTGCGCCTCGCGCACAAAGCGGCCCCAGAAGCCGACATCGTCACGATCGGGACGCAATTCCTTCAGCGCCACCTCGCGGCCCAGGCTGGTGTCGCGCACCAGCCACACCCGGCCGATGCCGCCGGTGCCGGCCAACCGCAGCGTGGCGTAGCGCGGACTGTTGGGCGAAGTGGGGGCCAGGGTGGTCCAGGGCGAAGGCGGCGACGGCAGCGAGCGGGCCAGGTCAGCGTCGCCGACCGCGGCCACGCCGCTGCGCACGGCCTCATCGGCGGCCTCGGCGAGACTGGCCTGCACGTCGCCGCCGTGCTTCTTCAGCCGCCGTTCCATCAGGCGCTCGACCTCGCTGCGGTCGTCCGGCGTCAGCAGACCCAGGGAGATAAGCACCTCGGCGAGCGGCCTGTCCTTGCGCGTGGCCCAGGCGGCGCAGGCATTGACGAAGCCGTCGCGGTCGATCAGATCCAGTTGAAGAGCCAGCACGCCGAAGAGGAGGTTGCGGTCGGTGTCCACAGGCGATCTCCGAGAAATGGGGGCGAAGGACGCGGACTCATGCAGAACACGAGTCGATCCTACCGCGCCGGAGAGAATCGCGTAAGGGGGGGAAGTGCAGCCGCGACCGGTCTGCGGTCACGGCCCGATCGCCTGGCCGCCGCGCTCGCCGGTGCGGATGCGCACGCAGTCTTCCAACGGCAGCACGAAGATCTTGCCGTCGCCGATCTGCCCCGTGTCGCCGGTGCGCGCCGCATGCACGATGGCCTCGACGGTCGCCTCGACGAAGGCGTCGTTGACGCCGATCTCCAGCTTCAGCTTCGGCAGCAGGCGCACCTGGAACTCGGTGCCTCGGTAGACCTCGGTGTAGCCGCGCTGCCGCCCGCAGCCGCGCACGTCACTCACCGTCATCAGGTACACGTCGCGCTCGTTCAGCGCCGCCTGCACCGCCTCCAACTTCTCGGGGCGGATGATGGCCACGATCAACTTCATCGGTGGTGGCTCCTTTCGGACTACAGAGTGCAGAATGCAGATTGTAGATTGCAAGCCCCAGCTTGCCAATCTCCAATCTGCATTCTGCATTCTGCAATCTACAATCCGCTCACCCCTCGACATGGACGACGATCGGCGTGCTCAGGCGGTGATTGAGGAGGTGGCGCAGGTTGTCGCTGAGCGCCTTGGGATCCCCGCCGCGGAAGCGGAAGCGGTTGCCCTGCAGCGTCGTCATGTACGGGTAGACGGCCCGGAACTCCGCCGGCGGCGGGGTCGCCCCGGCCCCGCACAGCTCCGACCAGGTTCTTTTCAGCTCCGCGAGGTCCGCCCCCTCCACCACGACCGTGAAGCGCTTCTGACCGTTGGGCGGCACCAGGGCCGCCCGCGGCTCGTTGGCCGCTGCCTCGGGGGCCGACTCCAGCGCCAGGCCGAGGTCGAAGCCGACCTCGCCGTGCTCGGTCCGGTCCAACCCTTCCGTCTCCTCCCTGGCATCGACGGTGAAACCAACCAGCCCATCAATCCCCTTCACCAGGATCAGGCTGACGCCGAAGGAGAACACCACCGCAGCAACGGCGGCCAGGAGTTGTATCCCCACCTGCTCGAAGCCGCCGCCCATGAGCAGGCCGTTGTTCAGCTTGTCGTCGATGACTTTCGTGCAGAAGAACCCGGTCAGGACGGCCCCCAAGAAGCCGCCGACGCCGTGGACGCCGAAGGCGTCGAGCGAGTCGTCGTACTTCAAGAACGGCTTGAGGCAGACGGCGACGTAGCAGACGACGCCGGCGATCAGGCCGATGATCAGGCCGCTCGAAGGGAGCACGAAGCCGGAGGCCGGCGTCACCGCGACGAGGCCGGCGACGATGCCCGAGGCCAGGCCCAGCGCCGTCGGCTTACCCTTGTGCCACCACTCCGCCAGCATCCAGCTCAGGCCGGCGGCCGCCGCCGCCGCCTGCGTGGCGCTAAACGCCGACACCGAGCGGGCGCTGCTCTCCAGGGCACTGCCGCCGTTGAAGCCGAACCAGCCGAACCACAGCAGACCGGCCCCCAGCAGCGTCAGCACCATGCCGCTCGGGTGGATGGCGTGCTCGGGGTAGCCGAGGCGCTTGCGCAACAGCAGGATCACCGCCAGGCCCGAAAGACCCGCCGCGATGTGGACCACCGTGCCGCCGGCGAAGTCCAGCGCACCCATCGAGCCCAGCCAGCCGACCGCCGTCTGCCCCGTCGCCTTGGTCGCCTCGCCGACCGGAGCGAACCAGTCCATCGCCCAGACCCAGTGGGCCAGCGGGCAGTAAACGAAGGTTATCCACACGATCAGGAACAAGCAGTACGGCTTGAAGCGGATGCGCTCGGCCACGGCGCCGCTGATGAGGGCCGGCGTGATGATCGCGAACATGCCCTGATACATGCAGTGCAGATAAATGGGGATGCCGGTGTTCGGCAGCAGGTCGGTCGGTGTGATGCCCTGGAGGAAGACGAGGCGGCTGTCCCAGCCGATCAGCCCGTGGGTAGGTCCCCCGACGAGCGGGGTCCCGAAGGCTAGGGCGTAGCCGACGGCGATCCAGTAGACGCCGACGACCGCCAGCGCGACCATGCTGTGCATCATGGTGGCGAGGATGTTCTTGCGCCGCACCATGCCGCCGTAGAACAGGGCCAGGCCAGGCACCATCAGCATAACGAACGCCGAAGACACCATCATCCACGCGGTGCTGCCCGAGTCGAGCGACGGAGCCGCCGTCGAACCGGCCGCGGGATCCTCGGCACGCGCGACCACGGGAATTACCAGCAGCGCCGCCAGCGCGGCCAGCGGAAGGTACCAACGTCGAAACACAGCGAGCCTCCTTCAGCACCGACAGCCGGCGCCCACGTCGCACGGGGAGAGGAACGAAAACGGAATCAACATCATTCCTTCGCACGCCGCGCGCCGGGACGCAGCCAAATGGCGAAGATTGTCGCAAAGTGTGATGGGAACAGGATTAACGGAGAGTGAACCCATCCCTGTACCCGACAGGGCCGCCAGGCGCGTGCCAAGCGCGCGGGCATTCACTGCGCGCATCCGTGGCAGGCGAGGGCGCAGGCAGCGCGGTTCCCCTTGCGGGTGATTCAGCGGGAGGGGCACCGGGGGCCCTTGACAAGGCCGACAAGCGAGCCGCTTGTCGCTACGGGTCGAAAAACCCGCGTCCGCGCGCTCCTCTTATCGACAAGCTACGCTTGAAAAATAGAGGGCTTCGACGGCCCCTGACAGCGAGGTGTCGGGCGGCGATACAGTGCGCTTTCCCGACCTTCTGGCTCGGAACATCACGACAGCTCGCCGCGAGAGAAGGCGGCACACCCAGGCGAGGACCGAATCATGCTTTCCCAGACGCGCAAACTGCTGGACCGCTTCTCCCTCCTGCCCCGCGGCGCCCGCCTTTCGGCCGACCGCCGGGACCGGCGCACCACTCTCTCCGTGGAAGTCCTGGAGGGCCGGCTCGCCCCGGCCAGCGATACCTGGAGCGGCGCCGGCGCCATCGCCACCCTCGCCAACCCGAATCCCAACTGGTCCGACGCCCAGAACTGGGTCGGGAATGTCGCCCCGCGTCCCGGCGACGCCCTCGTCTTCCCCAGTGGCGCCAAGGCAAAGGTCGCCAACAACGACTACGCCCCCGGCACGGCCTTCGCCTCCCTCAGCATCAGCGGCGATGGCTACCAGATCACCGGCAACCTCGTGCAGCTCCAGGGCGGAATCACCAACAGTTTCGGCTTCAACACGGTCGCCCTCCCCCTGACGCTCACGGCCGCTCAGACCTTCACCGACGCCGCCAACTACACCCTGGACCTGGCGGGGTCCATCAACAATGGCGGGCATCTTCTGACCATCAGCGATAGCGGCAACGTCCTGTTCACCGGCAGCTCGATCAGCGGCTCGGGCGGCCTCACCCTGGAGGGGAACGGCTTTACCGGGAAGTTGTTCCTCCAGGACAGGGCGCCCGACAGCTACACCGGCGTCACGTCGGTCACCGCCGCGGGCGTCCTGGTCCTGGATGGGGCTCAAGGCGACTCGATCGTGGGCAACCTGGTGGCCGGCGTCGGCACCGGGCCTGTTCAGAACGACGTCGTGCGCCTGGCCCTGAGCAAGCAGATCGCCGACACCTCAAACGTGACCGTCTCTTCCGATGGGCTGCTGGATCTCGAGGGCTTCAGCGATACCATCGGCTCGCTGACCATGTCCGGCGGCTACGTGGTGACCGGCACCGGCACGCTGACGCTGAACGGCAACGTCACGACCCAAATTCCCCCGGCGGGATCCTCCACCGCCTGGATCGAGGACCATCTGGCGCTGGCAACGGGCTTCGGCCCGCACACCTTCACGGTCGCCGGAGGCACTGACCTCTACGTCCCGGCGGTGGTCAGCGGCGGCCCGGGCGCGGAGCTGATCAAGGCCGGCCCGGGCACGATGCGTCTTGGGGCGGACAACACCTACGCCGGCCAGACCGTGGTGTCCGCCGGCACGCTGACGGCCGCCAGCGCCGACGCCCTGGGGTCAGCCGGCGTGACGGTCAACGGCGGCGCCGTTCTCGAATCCGACAACGGCAGCCTCACCGGCGCGCCGGCCTTCAGCACCCTGGTCATCAACGGCAACCTGGCCAATGCTGGCGTGGTGGACATGGACGGCGCGGGCACCGTCAGCACCCTGGCCATTCACGGCAATTACACCCAGGCCGCCGCTGCCACCCTGGAGATGGCCGTGGCGAACGCCAACGCCTTCGACCAGGTGACCATCTCCGGGACCGCCACCCTGGCCGGGACGCTCGACGTCAGCCCCCAGAACGGGTTCCAGCCGGCGGCCGGCAACCAGTTCCCGATCATGACCTTCGCCTCGTCCGCCGGCAAGTTCACGACGGTGGATCTGCCGCACCCCAACGTGCTGTCGCTCCGCTACGACCCGCGCGACCTGACGATCGTGGACACCGCGACGAGCAACGGCGGCGGCAGCCCGCCGTCTCTGCCCCCGCACACCGACATCTGGACCGGCGCCGGCGCCAACGACAACTGGACCAACCCCCTGAACTGGTCCGCCCACGTCGCCCCCACCCCAGGCGACACCCTGTACTTCCCGGCGGCCCCCACCGCGACGGCCTCCAATAATAACTACACGCCGTGCACCACCTTCGCCTCCATCATCATCGCCGGCATCGGTTACAAGATCACCGGCAACGCGGTCACGCTCCAGAACGGCCTGACGGCCGGCAACGGCTCCGGCCCTAACACCGTCGCCCTCCCGCTGGCGTTCTCGGCCTCCGAGATCATCACCGCGGCGAACCCCGGTGCCACCCTGGTCGTGTCGGGGAGCCTGAACAACGACGGGAACCTCCTGACCGTGGACGCGGTCGGCAACGTCCTGTTCAACGGCCCGTCGATCACCGGCTCGGGCGGCCTCGCCGTGGAGGGTAACGGCACGTGTACCCTCGCCGACACCGCCCCCGACACCTACACGGGCCCTACCCAGGTACACTCCGGCACCCTGGCCATCGCCAACGCCGGCGCTCTTAGCTCCGCAACGACCGTGGACGCCGGCGCCACGCTCCAGCTTGTCGGCGGCTTGACGATCAGCGCCGCGGACTCCCTGACGCTTAACGGCTTTGGCGTCAACGGCGCAGGTGCGCTGCAGGCCGTCAGTGGCAACGACACCTGGAACGGCACCATCTCCCTGGCCAGCACGACAGCCATCGCCACGAGCGCGGGCACGACCTTGACGATCGGCGCCAGTCCGACCTCGGCGGAGACGACGCAGGGCGTGATCAACGGTCCTTACACCAGCAACCTCTACTACGAGGGCAGCGGCACGGTGGTCCTGGCCGGCGCCGACAGCTACCTGGGCTACACCACCGTCGCGGGCGGCATCCTGGCCCTCGATAACCTGAACGCCTTGACCGGAGCGCCCTACTACGGCGGTCGCGGCACCTCCGTGGACGCCGGGGCCACGCTCCAGCTCTGGGCCGCGGGCACCTACGCCCTGGACCCCCTGGGCCTCAACGGCTCAGGCGTGGGAGGTATGGGGGCGCTGGAGAACATGACGGGCAACAACACCTGGCAGGGCCCCATCAGGCTCAACGGCAACACGACGATGGCGAGTGCGGCCGGCTCGACCCTGACCACCAAGGCCGAAATCGGCAACGAGGGTTACCTGCTGACCGTCAACGCCGTGGGCAACGTCGATTTCGCGGGCTTCATCCTGGGCGCCGGCGGCCTCACCAAGAACGGCCCGTGTACCCTCACCTTCTCCAATCCCGCCCCCAACCTCTACGCTGGCGCAACCGTCATCAACGCCGGCACTCTCCTGCTGGCGAAGGCGGCCGGGGTCTCGGCGATCACCGGGGCGGGCGTCACCATCGACGCCGCCGCCACGCTCGCCGGCTCGGGCACGATCGACGCCAACGTCACCAACTACGGCCTCGTGAGCCCCGGCGGCGCGGGCGCCACCGGCACGCTGACCATCAACGGCAACTACACGCAGATGGGCAGCGGCAACCTGGACATCGGGCTGGCGAGCACGACGGCGATCGACCAGCTGATGATCTCCGGGCTGGCCACCCTCGCTGGGACCCTCAACGTCAGTCTCCTGAATGGGTTTGTCCCGAAGTCCGGCGACTCGTTCGAGATCATGACCTACGGTTCCTACTCGGGGAAGTTCGGGACGGTCAACTTCCCGAACTCCGGCGATGGCATCGTCTACGGCCCGCATGGCGTGACGATCGAAGCCGAGGCCACGTCACCCAGTCAGTAAGCGGCCATCGAAGAATTAGTTCCGTTTAGCGGCGGGTCGCAGACCCGCGCGGGTCTGCCACCCGCCGCTAAACGAATACCACGAAGTGAAGCACCTGTCAGCGATCAATCGTAGTGCGCTACTTCTCCGTCTTGAGCTTCTTGGCCTCCTCGGGGTCGATTTTCTCGATCGCCTTCTCGGCTGCTGAGGGCAGATACATACCCCGGCCAGCGAGTGCAGCCAGTCGCAACGCCGGGATGGCCGCCCGCGCGTCAGGCCCGATCTCGCCCAGGGCTTCCGCAGCTCTGGAAGCCACGAAGTCGTATTCGCGCAGCAACGCCGTCAACACTGGCACTACCAGCCGCCCATTCTTCTCAATCTTCCACAAGCCAAGCGCCGCGTTCAGGCGATCCTCCGGGTCTTCGTTCCGAAGGGCCTTCGTCAGTCCACGAACCGCCTCCTTGGCCTCGGGGCCGGCTACCTGCCCGAGAATCTTTAGTACCACGTCGGGACTCCGCGCAGTGTTATCCTTGAGAGTGCGGACGAGGGCAGGCACGGCTTCCTGGGCAGCTGGGCCGAGGTCGCACAGAGTTTCCCCGACGAGTTCCCGGAACCATTTCGAGCGGTCATCAAGCATCTCCACCAGCGCCGGCACTGCCGGCTTGGCGTCGGGGCCGAACGCCGCGATGGCCCGGGCCGCTCCCTTTTGCTCCTGGTCCTTCTCACTTTTCTGCAACCGCTCGACCCAGTAGGCCAGAGGCTTGCCTTCGTACTTCGGCTCTGGCTTCTTCTCGTCGGCCCGCAGCGGAGCGCAGGCCAGCCCGACGACGATGGTGACTGATGCGAACAGCACTGTACGCTTCATGCGAACCTCCGAAGAATGCCTCCATGCCCAGGGGGCGGGAGCGCCAGGCCCGCGATTGTACCCCATCGCCCCTCCCGCACCAGCCCAAGTAACCGGCTCGCCTCCTTGCAGGGCGGCTGCCGTTCCGGATACACTATCCTTCATCCACACGCCGCCCGCCCACCCGCCTGGCTCGCCGTCTGTCTTCGGAGGACTCGCCATGTGCCGCCTGTTTGCCGTGCTCGTTCCCCTCCTGCTAACGGCCGGCCTCGTGAACCTGCGCGCCGCGGAGCCTCCCGCCCCGACGAAGGCGGCGGAAACTTGGTGGTCCCTCGAACCCATCGTGAAACCGGTGCCCCCGGCCCCGTCCGGGAAGTACGCCGGATGGCCGCGCACGCCCATCGACCGATTCATCCTGGCCAAGTTGCTGGAGAAGGGACTCGAGCCCGCGCCGCCTGCCGACAAGCGCACCCTGCTGCGCCGCGTCACCTTCGACCTGACCGGCCTGCCGCCGACCCCCGAGGAGATTGACGCCTTCCTCGCCGACACCTCGCCTGACGCCTACGAGAAGGTGGTCGAGCGCCTGCTGGCGTCACCGGCCTATGGCGAGCGCTGGGCGCGGCACTGGATGGACGTCGCCCACTACGCCGAGACGCACGGCCACGACCAGGACCGGCCGCGGCCCAACGCCTGGCCCTATCGCGACTACCTCATTCGCTCCTTCAACTCCGACAAGCCCTACGCCCGCTTCGTGCAGGAACAACTCGCCGGCGACGTGCTCTTTCCCGGCGACGCCGACGCCGTCGTGGCGATGGGCTTCCTGGCGACCGGCCCCTGGGACGAGAGTTCGCTGCGCGACATCCGCGAGGACACCATCGACCGGCAGATCGCCCGCTACCTTGATCGCGACGACATGGTGACGACCGCCATGTCCACCTTCGTCAGCACCACGGCTCACTGTGCCCGCTGCCATGACCACAAGTTCGACCCCATCTCGCAGAAGGACTATTACGCCCTGCAAGCCGTCTTCGCCGGCGTCGATAAGGCCGAGCGCGCCTACGACGCCGACCCGAAACTGAGCGCGAAACGCAAGCAGTTGGCGGACGAGAAGGCGCGGCTGCAATCGCTGCGCGGCACGGCCGACCCTTCGCTGCTGGCCGCGGCTGTGCAGACCGAGGTCGCCGCCTGGGAGAAGAGGGTCGCCGCGGGGGTGATTGCCTGGACCGTCCTCGACCCGGCGACCATGAAATCGGCCAACGGGGCGACGCTGACGAAGCTGCCCGACCACTCCGTGCTGTCCGGCGGTAAGCGGCCCGAGACGGATATCACAAGTCTCAGCGCCCACACCGACCTGCAAGGGATCACCGGCGTGCGCGTCGAGGTGCTGACCGACGACTCGCTGCCGCAAAAGGGACCGGGCCGGCAGGATAATGGGAACCTGCACCTCAACGAGTTCCAGGTGCGAGCGGCGCCGCGGAGCAACATCAACGAGTCGAAGCAGGTTCTTCTGAAGAACCCCGCGGCCGACTTTAACCAGGACGGCTGGACCGTCGGCATGGCCATCGACGGCAACCCGAAGACGGCGTGGGGCATCTACCCGAAGGTTGGCCAGCCGCACCGGGCCGTCTTCGAGTTGGAGCAGCCGGTCAGCTTCCGCGAGGGGACGACGTTCATCTTCGTCTTCGAGCAGACGCACGGCGGCGGCCACCTCATCGGCCGGGTCCGGGTATCGATCACGACCGCCCCGCAGCCGTTGACCGCCGCCGAGGCGCTGCCCGACGCGCTCACCGCGATCCTCGTCGTGCCGGCCGACAAGCGCACCGACAAGCAACGGGCGGAGCTGGCCTTGCACTTCCTCGAACAGAAACTGGATCGGGAGATAGCCGCTCTCCCGCCGCAGCAACTCGTCTACGCGGCCGCCAGCGATTTCAAGCCGGACGGCAGCTTCAAGCCGTCCGGCAAGCCGCGGCCGGTCCACGTCCTCAAGCGGGGCGACATCAACAAGCCCGGCGAGGAGGCGAAACCCGGCACCCTGGAGTGCGTTCCCGGTCTGGAGGCGCGCTTCCGCCTGGCCACCGGCGACGACGAGGGGAGCCGCCGGGTGGCCCTGGCCCGCTGGGTGAGCGACCCGAAGAACGTGCTGACCTGGCGCTCGATCGTCAACCGCGTCTGGCACTACCACTTCGGCCGCGGCATCGTCGATACGCCGGGCGACTTCGGCCGCATGGGCGCTCGGCCGACGCACCCCGAGCTGCTCGATTGGCTCGCCGCCGACTTCCTGGAGCACGGCGGGTCGCTGAAATACCTGCATCGGCTGATCGTGACCAGCGCCGCCTACCGCCAATCGTCGCGCCACGAGCCGCGCTTCGCCGAGATCGACAACGACAACCGTTATCTGTGGCGGATGAGCCGGACCCGCCTCGACGCCGAGGAGCTGCGCGACGCAGTGCTGCTGGCGGCAGGACGGCTCGACCGGACGATGGGCGGCCCGTCGGTGAAGCAGTTCAACATGAGCCCCGGGGTCCACGTGACGCCAAACGTCGATTACCTCAATTTCGACGTGGACCGCCGCGAGATGGATCGCCGGGCCGTGTACCGTTTCGTGTTCCGTACGCTGCCCGACCCGTTCCTGGAGGCGCTGGACTGCCCCGACGCCTCGCAGCTGACGCCGGCGCGCACCGTGTCGGTGACGGCGCCGCAGGCGCTGGCGCTCTTGAACGACAAGTTCATGGTGCGCATGAGCGAGCACCTGGCGGCGCGGGCGACGAAGGCCGGGGCCGACCTCCCGGCTCGGGTCGCCTCCGTTTACCGTTTCGCGCTGGGCCGCGAACCGACGCCGAAGGAGGAGGCGCTGCTGACGGAGTACACGAAGAAGCACGGGCTGGCGAACCTGTGCCGGATGGTGCTGAACTGCAATGAGTTTGTGTTTGTGAATTGACAGCGGTTTCCGGCGCCTTGCTTGTCGTTTTCGTCGGGCCCAGGCGGTACACTAAGAGGGACAGAAGGTTCTTCTCGCGAGGTCCATGCGATGTCCACTGTACCCGAGCCCGTCCCGTACAATTCGGCTGACGATTGGCAGCCCCCCCCCGGCATGCGGCGCTCCATGGAAGCGTACTGGCGCGATCTGCCCGCCCTGCTCAAGTCGCGCCATCGCGGCAAGTGGGTGGGCTATCACGGCGACGTACGGATCGCGATCACCCGAACGCAACTCGAGCTGTACCGGGAGTTCGACAGGCGCGGCCTGGATCACAGTGAGTACTGGATTGGTTACATCGCGCCGGCCGAAGAAGCCCCCTGGGAGATTCAGGACGGCGATCCCTGAGTTGAAAGCGAGCGCCTGGAATGACCGCTCTACTTCGGCGAATGCCGTTCTTCAACGAGACCAGTTTCGCGACCGTGCGAGGCGAAGCAGTAAGGATCAAGGCCCACCAGATTGTCGCCTGGGCCAGCCTGACGCTGTCACCTGCTCACCAGGCAACAACGGAGACTCCCCGTCTTCCGGTGATCCTGGACACCGGCAACACGCAATCCTTCTCCATCCGGGAATCGCACCTTCGCCGGTGGGCCGGAATCGAACCCGCGTTGCTTCGCCGCCTCGGGACGACTCGACATGGTGGCAGAGTGTTCCCATTGCATGCCGCCGGTCTTTGGCTGCATCGCAACCGCCCCGGTGAGCGTGATGCTTTTGCGGAGCAATCGCCCTATTTCATCCAATGCGAGGCGGGCGTCGTGGTTCACCCAGACCATGCTCCCGGCGCTCCGCGGTTGCCCCTTTTTGGCCTTCGTGCCCTGGAAGAGAACCGATTGCATCTGAAGGTGAACGCCGCGCGCCGCCGGGTGTCTCTCCGCAGCACTGATTGGGTGACGCGGCTGTTCGGGTGGTGGTGAGGCCATTACAACGAAGGCGGGGTCTAGCAATGACCGCCCTTGGCAAGGGGCTCGTCATGACTGATAAGTACGAATACCAGGTATGCCAGGTCTATGAAGACCGAGTCCTATGGGTCAATGGGCGTTGGGCAGGTGATACCTCTTTGGAGGAGTGTGTCGCCGTCCTGGGCCCCGGCTGGAATTCGTGCCCCCGCGTCTGCACTTACCTGAACGATGCCGGCCAGGAAGGTTGGGAATTGGTGGCAGTCGTGTCTGACGCGTCGGAAACCGACTTCGAGTATGGCCGGTCGGTGCAAAAGGTGTATCTCAAGCGGCGTCGGCCGTAGGAGTCCTTCCCATGAGGCTCACTGACATGACGGGAAATCCCACCTGGCTCTGTACGCGCCGCTCTTTTCTGAGCCACGCCGGCGGCGGCTTCGGCGCCCTCGCCCTGGCACATCTGCTCGGCGGCGATCTCCTCGCCGACCCCGGGAAGCCGCGCCCCGAATTCAACGGCGGCCTCCATCACAAGGCGAAGGCCCGCCGCGTCGTGCAGCTGTTCATGAACGGCGGCGTCAGCCAGATGGACACCTTCGATTACAAGCCCGAGCTGGAAAAGCGCCACGGCCAGAAGGTCGATTTCGGCATCAAGGCCGCCGTCACCAGCCTGCCCGGCGCCGTCATGAAGTCGCCCTTCCCCTTCAAGCAGCACGGGCAGTGTGGCCGCTGGGTCAGCAGCGTCTTTCCGCACGTCGCCGGCTGCGTGGACGACCTCGCCTTCCTCCTGGCGATGGCCTCGAAGACCAACGTCCACGGCCCCGCCAGTTACATGCAGAACACCGGCTTCCTCCTGCCCGGCTTCCCCTGCATGGGTGCCTGGATCTCCTACGGCCTCGGCCGGCTCACCGACAACCTGCCGACCTTCGTCGTCCTGCCCGACCCGCGCGGCCTGCCGTACAACAACGCCGGCAACTTCACCTCCGGTTTCCTGCCCCAGGCCCACGCCGGCACCCTCATCCGGCCCACGTCGCCCACGCCCATCGCCGACCTCTTCCCTCCGAAGACGGCGCACGAGGTGACGCGCGCCAGCGAGGCCGACGGCCTGAAGCTGCTCGACGCCCTCAACCGCGATCACCTCGCCGCTAACCCCGGCGACTCGCGGCTGGAGGCGCGCATCGCCTCCTATGAGTTGGCCGCCAAGATGCAGCTCAGCGCCCCGGAAGCGCTCGACCTGGCGAAGGAATCGGACCGCGTCCACCGCCTGTACGGCACCGACGATCCGGTGACGGCGGACTTCGGCCGCAACTGCCTGACCGCCCGGCGCCTGCTGGAGCGCGGCGTGCGCTTCGTCCAGGTCTGGAGCGGCATGGGCGGCCCGTCGAAGAACTGGGACAACCACACCGACATCCACAAGGAATTGCCGTTCATCGCCGCCTTGGTCGATCGGCCGATCGCGGCGCTGCTGCACGACCTGAAGGCGCGCGGGATGCTCGAAGACACGCTGGTCATCTGGACGACCGAGTTCGGCCGCATGCCGTTCACCCAGGGCGCCACCGGCCGCGACCACAACGGCGGCACGTTCGTCAGTTTCTTGGCCGGGGCCGGCGTCAAGGGGGGCGTGGCCCACGGGGAGAGCGACGAGTTCTCGTATCAGACGGCGAGCGGCAAGGCGTACTGCTACGATCTGCACGCCACCATCCTGCACCTGCTGGGCATCGACCACGAGAAGCTGACGTTCCGCCACAACGGCATCGACCGCCGCCTGACCGACGTCCACGGCCACGTCATCACCGAGGTACTGGCGTGAGCTTCTCCATCAGGGGGCGTCCCCTTCCGGCTCGTCGATTGGGTTGAGCTTGTTGGCGTCGATGTTCTTCAGTTCCTGGGGCCGGGCGCGGCCGGGCCAGGTGATCTCCACCCGGTCGATCCGCGGTTGGTCGCCCAGGCCGAAGTGGACCGTCTTGGAGCACTGCGACAAGTAGCCGCACCCCGCCAGCACCTGCCGCGTCATGATCTTGTCCCCCTGGTAGAGCCGGACGACGGCCCCGATCGCGTCGCGGTTGCAGCGTTTCCCCCGCAGGCGGAAGGCGACGTAGTTCTTGCGCGGCGACTGGTTCTTGAAGTAGTACGGCTGGTCGTTGAAGTTGTTGACGACGATGTCCAGCCGGCCCTCGCCGCGGAAGTCACCCGTGACGGCGCAGCGCGACGAGCGGACCGCCTCCTGGCCGTTGATCTTCTTGGCGAAGGCCGTGCCGCGCGGCGGCGGCTCGATGCCCATCTCCTCCGCCCGGTTTTGGAAGGTGCCGTCGCCCTGGTTCATCATCAGGTAGTTCGGCCAGTACCAGAACGGGTAGCCCATCCCGGACGGGATGAAGACGTCCTCCCAGCCGCCGTTGCTGAAGTCGCCGGTCGCGATGCCCCAGGGCCAGAACGTCTCCAGCCCCGCCTTGTCCGACACCTCCGTGAACTTGCCGCCCCCCTCATTGCGGTAGAAGGCGTTGCCGAAAAGCAACTCGTCGTGCTTGAAGCCCACCTGGCGCCCCAAATCTTCCTCAATCTTGATCTTTTCCGGGTTAAGCAGGGCCAGCGGGCCGAAGAGGTACTCAAACTTCTTCTTCTCCGAGCGACGGGCCTCCGCCTCCCAGGTGTGCGAGTCATCCTTGCCCATCCACATGTCGGAGTGCATATCGACGGCGAAAAGGTCGAGGCGGCCGTCGTTGTTGTAATCGAAGACCCGGGTGCCGACGCCGCCGAAGGGGGTGCGGCCAAGGACCTTCAGGGTTGTGTCGGTGAAGGTGCCGTTGCCGTTGTTGTGGTACAGCTGGCAGCGGCCGAACATGCTGGTCACGAACAGGTCGGTGTGGCCGTCGCCGTCGTAATCGAAGGCCACCGCGTCGCCGGCCCAGCCCCGCCCCTTCAGCCCTGCCTTGTCGGTGACCTCCACGAACTTGCGCCCCTTCGACGGGTCTTTCGGATCGACCGGCTCGTTGTGGTAGAGGACGTTGTCCTCCTTGCGACTGAGCATCACCTCGCCGAAATCACCCCGGCCCAGATAGTAATGGGAACGCTCGTCGAAATCGTTGGTGGTCCACTCGGCGGTGTTGGCGAGGAAGAGGTCGAGGAAGCCGTCGTTGTCGTAATCGAAGAAGACGGCCGTCTGCGAGTGGCCGACATGGGTCAGCCCCACCTTCGCAGTCACGTCCTCGAAGGTGCCGTCGCCCCGGTTGCGGAACAGCACGTTGCCGCCGCGCGTGCTGGTGACGAACAGGTCCTGGTGACCGTCGTTGTCGTAATCGATGAAGGTGGCCGCCACGCACACGCGATCACCCAGGGCCACGCCGGCCTGCTCGGCGACCTCCTCGAAGGTGCCGTCGCCCTTGTTGCGGTACAGGGCGTTCTTCCCGAGTTGGTTGCAGAAATAGATGTCATCCTTGCCGTCGCCGTCGAAGTCGCCGACCGCCAGGCCGCAACCGTGGTCGTACAGGTTGATCTTGAATGTCTCGCCCTGTTCGTTGGGCAAGAAGTGCATCTGCCAGGTGATGCCGACCTCGTCGGCGCACTCCCGGAAGGCCCGTGGGGGATGGTCGTCGGACCGGCCGCGCAGGACGAACCAGGCGACGACCACGACGACGCCCACGACGGCGAGGCAGATCACAGCACGGAAGACACCGGAGGTAGACATCAACTTTTCCCTCACCGATCGCAAACCGCCCGGAGAAGTTTTGGATGAAACCCCGCTTGCCGGCGCGAGGCGAATCACCAACAGCGACCGTCGTCCCGAGCGCGGGGATGGGGTATCATAACGTCGCCCCGCCCGCTCGTCCTGCCCGCGGCTCACGGAGACCCGCCATGCCCGCCGCTCGCCAGATCGGCCCCGCCGTCTGTCCCGGCCCCAGCCGGCGCCAGGCGCTTCAGGTCGGCAGCCTGGGCGTCCTCGGCCTCACCTTGCCCGCCCTCTGGCGGAGTCAGCGGGCCGCGGCCGCCGGCCGCCGCGCCGGCGGCCGGGCCAGGGCGTGTCTCGTCCTGCTCCTCTCCGGAGGCCCCAGCCAGCATGATACCTGGGACCCCAAGCCCGACGCCCCCGCCGAGGTCCGCGGGCCGTTCAAGCCGGTGAGCAGCAGCGTCCCCGGCCTGCGCGTCAGCGAACTGATGCCGCGAGTCGCCCGGCTGGCCCACCACTGCTGCGTGCTGCGGGCCGTCGCCACGGACGACCACTCGCACGCTTCCAGCCTATACTACATGCTCACCGGCCATCCGCACCAGCCGACCAACACCGAGGCGGCCCGGCCGGGGCCGCCCAACGATCGACCTCATTTCGCCTCCGCCTTGCGCCAGTTGCACGAGCGCGGGCGACAGTCACACGGCCTGCCCGCGTTCGTCACGCTGCCGGAGATCATGTCGGGCAACGACTTCGTCGTCCCGTCGGGTCAGTTCGCCGGGGCGCTGGGACACCGGGCCGACCCGTGGGTCCTGGCCTGCGACCCGTCCGCGGCCGACTTCCGCGTGCCGGCGCTGGGGCTGCCCGAGGAGGTGTCGCCGTCGCGCCTCGACGGCCGCCGTTCGCTGCTGGCCTCGCTCGACCATCTGCGGGCGCCGGACTTCGACGCTCAGGCCGCCAAGGCGCTCGACCTGGTCAGCTCCGCCGCGGCCCGGCGCGCCTTCGAGCTGGACCGCGAGCCGCTGAAGGTGCGCGAGCGCTACGGCCGGCACAAGCTCGGGCAGAGCGTCCTCCTGGCCCGGCGCCTCCTCGAGGCCGGCGTGCCGCTGGTGCAGGTCAACTGGCCGCGCGAGCCGGGCGACCGGCAGACCAACAACCCGCTGTGGGACACGCACTCCAACCACAACGCCCGCATGAAGGACGTGCTGATGCCGCAGATGGACCAGAGCTACTCCGCCCTGCTGGAGGACCTGGACGCCCGCGGTCTGCTGGCCGAAACACTGGTGGTGTGGATGGCGGAGTTCGGCCGCACGCCGCGCTTTAACGGCTCGGGCGGCCGAGACCACTGGGGCGGCGTCTTCTCGGTCGCCCTGGCCGGCGGAGGGGTCCGCGGCGGGACCGTACACGGCGCCTCCGACCGGATCGGCGCCTACCCGCGCGAGGGACGGGTGCGGCCGCAGGAGCTGACGGCGACCATCGCCCACGCCCTGGGCTACCAGCCGTCGGCCGAGGTCCACGACGTCGAAGGGCGGCCGCAGCCGCTCAGCCGCGGCGAGGTCATCCGCGGCGTGTTCTGATCGGCGTTTCGCGGCCGCTCGCACAGCGGCGCGCCAAGGAATCCTCTTCCTCCTCCCTTCATTCCGCCCTGGTCGCGCGGCGGCCACCGTGACCGCGGCGCGACCAGGCATTCCGCCCGACCTCCCATGCATTCGGCGCGACCTCCCGCGCCGGCTCGCTGCTTCGCCTGAAATTCCCGCGGAAATGGTGGGGGACGTGCGGGTCGCACCGCCCGGCAGAGCATTGGCACATCCCTTGCAATCTGTCCGGCAGCCTCACGGCGACTCTCCTTTGATCCCTGCACCCCTGAAGGGGAAGGACCCTTGATGCCTCCCGGTGCGAACTCAGCCACCATCCTGGTCGTAGACGATGATGCCGCGGTCCGGCACATCCTGGGGCGCGTGCTGGCGCGCGAGGGCCACACCGTCTTCGAGGCCGCGGACGCCGCCGGGGCGCTGCAACTGACCGAGGCGCATCAGCCGCAGCTGGCCGTGGTCGATCTGTGCCTCGCCGACGGCGACGGGGCCGCCCTGGCCGGCAAGCTGCACTCTTGCCGGGCGGGCCTGCCCCTGATCCTGATCACCGGCTATCCGCTGCGCCTGCACGAAGATCCCGGGCTGTCGCGGCGGTTCCTGCGCGTGCTGACCAAGCCTGTTGACGTCAACGAATTTCGATTGGCCGTACACGCGGCCCTGACCGAGGGTGCCATGCAAACGTCGAACCCGAGCCCGCAACACGACACCGCCCAAGCGTCGCTGCTGCCCAACGGCCACCCCGCCGTCCCGGCGCCCGCCGTCCCGGCGTCCGTCGTCCCGGCCCAGCACCCCGCCCCGGTCGCGCACGGCAAAGGCGAGAAGTTGCGATCCACGATCGTCGTCCTGGTGGCCCTGGCCGTGCTGGTCGGCTTCGTCGCCTACGTCATGGGGCTGATCCCGGGGATGTCCCCCGCGCAGGAGCCGGTCGTCCAGAAAGAGGAGGCCCCAAAGATCGACCTGGTGCCGGGTCAGCCGCACACCGTTTCGATCCCCGAGGACGTGCGGGTCTCCCTGGGCATCCGCAAGGGCAGCGTCGATCAACTGGCGACCGCCCAGGCGCCGACCGAAGCGCGGCCGCTGGTCTTGTCCGGATCGACGGCGCTGGACCCAACCCTCCTGTTCCGCATCCGGGTCCGCTTCACGCCAGCGGAGGTCAAGGAGATCGGGCAGACGGACGAAACGGGGGAAGGCCCCACGAAACAGCGGGAGTTGCGCTCGGGCGACGTGGTCCGGGCGGGCCAGCGCCTCGCCCTGTTCTTCAGCATCGACGTCGGCAACAAAAAGAACGACCTGGTCGATGCCCTGGTGCAACTGAAGCTCGATCAGAAGATCCTCGAAGCCTCGCAGACGGCCTACGACAAGGGGGCGCTGCCGTATCTCGATTACATGGCCGCCCGCCGCGCCGTCGAGGGCGACTACAACGCCGTCGGCCGCGCCGAGAACACCCTCCGCGCCTGGGCCATCCCCGAGGAGGACATTGAGGCCGTGCGCAAGGAGGCCGACGACATCTACAACCAGGGCGGCAAGCGCGACCGCAGCCCGGAGCACCTCAAGGCCCAGCTGAAGAAGTGGGCGCGCGTGGAACTGCGCGTCCCGGACGTCCCCGAGGCCGACGGCGCCACCATCGTCGAGCGCAACCTCTCGGTCGGCGAGATGGTCATGGACCCGACTATCAACCTGTTCCAGATCGCCAAGGTGGACCGGCTGTTGGTGTTCGCCAACGCCCCCGAGGAGGACCTGCCGCGGCTGCAGCGGCTGGACACCGCCAAGCGGCGCTGGACGATCCGTACGGCCGGCGCCCCGGACGGCATTGAGGGGCCCATTGACGACATCAGCTACATCATCGACCCGGCCCAGCACAATGCCGTGGTCAAGGGGCACATCGTCAACGATGGGGGCCGCCTGCGCGGCGGGCAGTACGTGACGGCGACGGTCAAGCTGCCGCCGCCGCCGGACGTCGTCGAAATCCCGACCAACGCCCTCGCCGACGAGGGTAAGCAGGCCGGCGTCTTTGTGCAGGTCAAGCCGGGCGTCTACACCTTCCGGCGCGTGGAGGTCGTACAGCGCTTCGACCACGGCGTCTTCGTCCGCAGTCGCTTCCCTGACGGCAAGGACGAGCAGGCACTCACGCCGGAGGAGAAGGAGGAAGGGCTGCCGCCGCGGCAGGCGCTCAAGCCGGGCGAGAAGGTCATCACCGCCGGCGTCCTGGAACTGAAGAAGGAGCTGGAGGATCGCGAGTCCTCCACCGCCGACAAGAAATAATGACCCCACCTCGCATTGTTTAGCGGCCGCCCTCGGGGCGGCGCTCGGCAAGCGCCGCCCCGAGGGCGGCCGCTAAACGGACAGGTTGCGCATCGTCAGGCGCTGAAGGAGCCTCATTCCATGGTCCGTCTGCTCATCGGGTGGGCGCTGAACAACCCCCTGCTCGTCATCCTGCTGTCCTGTGCGCTGGTGGCCTTCGGGGCCTACGCCTTTTGGCACGTCAACGTGGAGGCCTACCCCGACCCCGCCCCGCCCCTCGTCGAGGTCATCGCTCAGTTCCCCGGCGCCTCCGCCGAGGAGGTCGAGCGCCAGGTCACGGTGCCGCTGGAGGTGACCCTCGCCGGCATGCCCGGCCTGACCGTCACGCGCAGCAAATCGCTGTTCGGCCTCTCCGATATCCACTGTCAGTTCGAGTACGGCACCGACTACCTGGCGGCGCGCCAGGAGGTCATCAACCGGCTGCAGTTCACCCAGCCCCTGCCCCCCGGCGTCCAGCCCGTGCTGTCGCCCGAATCGCCGACCGGTGAGATCTACCGCTACACCCTCAACTGCCCCAAGGACGGCGCGGGCAAGGACATTTACACGCTCAACGACCTCAAGGCGCTGCAGGACTGGGTGCTGGAGCGCGAGTTCCGCCGCGTGCAGCGCATCGTGGACATCACCAGCTTCGGCGGCACCGTCAAGCGCTACGAGATCCACCCCGACCCCGACAAGCTCAAGCAGTTGGGCATCAACCTGGGGCAGATCCAGGCGGCCCTGATCAACGCCAACCAGAACGTCGGCGGCGACTACGTCATCCAGGGGCCCGTGGCGATGACCGTGCGCGGCGTCGGCCTGTTCGGCGCCGGCCAGGACCCCGTCAACCAGGTCCTTGGCATGAAGGACCCCGACCCGCAGAAGGCCGAGGAATTAGAGAAGGCCGAGCGGGAACAGAGTCCCGACCGCTTCAAGCTGAAGGAGGAGCAGCGCGTCCGCCTGGCCACCGCCGCGGCGAAGAAGCTGCGCGAGGAAGAGGCCGACCGCATCCGCGAGATCCGCAACATCGTCATCACCT
>Ga0116219_10000395_pt1 | contig 45610 bp, 44 predicted proteins | sample Sb_taG_4_FD_91019 | JGI IMG/M metagenome (GOLD analysis project Ga0116219, IMG submission 91019) | Peat soil microbial communities from Weissenstadt, Germany - Sb_50d_6_BS metaG | ecosystem: Environmental > Terrestrial > Soil > Wetlands > Peat | place: Germany: Weissenstadt | collected 2010-09-21 | reverse complement strand
GTCGCGATGTCTGCACGCTCTTCGGCCAAGGCTCTCGCTTGGCGTTCGTCGAGCAGGTCCCTCGCGATGTTCAACCACCACGGGCCGAACACGACCACTGCACCCGCGACGACCAACAGCACGCCCCCGAGCGGCCGCAGCAAAGCGCGGTGGGGTCCGTCGGTAATGGCCCAGACTCCTCCGGCCACGATCGCCGCGCCCACCACGATACGAAGCACGAGCAGCCGTCTAGATCCGCGTCCGGTGAATCCGAGGCGGGCGAGGGGACGAAGCACGCGCTCCATGAGGGCGCGCTCCTCGCTGCCGACGTTTCGCCACAAGAGCACGAAGCCGCCGGCCCCGATGCAGATCGGGGTCGCGAGGGTGCCGACCCACCCGGCTCCGAGCGACGACGAGATGACGAGAGCCAGCACGAGCACAGGGATGAACGAGAGGGCTAGTGCAATGCCTCGCCAGTCGCCCACTGCCCGGTTCGCGATGCTCGAGCTCTCGCCTTCGACCGGGACGAGGAGCCACGCTCCGATGTAGAGCGCAACCCCGAAGCCGCTCATCAACGACGAGAGCACGAATCCGAGCCGCACGACGGTCGGGTCGATCCCGAACTTGCGCGAGACGCCTGTCGCCACCCCCCCGAGCAGGCGGTCGTCATGGCTGCGCCGAAGGGGCCCGGGCTGTCGCGCTGCCCTCCACCAGCGGTGACGCCCGTAGTGGCGGTGACCGACCCAGCGTTCGCTCATGGCCCGTGCCTCGGGGTCTTGGTCGGGCCCGCCCGAGTCGGCCGGCTCCACCCACCAGCGGTCGGCTGCGCAGCCCCGCCGCCAGGAGTGGCGGTGCTCACGGCGCTGCTGCCAGTACTCCCACGCGGCGCTGACCAGGGGTTCGATGGTCTCGCGACGCGTTCCCCGCCCCTGCGATGGTGGTGGTGGCGGCGGGGGCGAAGGCGCTGACGGCGGTTCGGGCGCAGAGCCTCTCGAGCTGTCTATACCTCATGATCGCGCCTGGTGGGCCGGGTGGCCATCAGGGGGAACCCTTACCTGTGCTCGGGGCATCGGGGAAGAACCAGGGTCGTTCCCGATTTTCGGGAAGACCCGGTCGGCAGACGATGAAGGTATGACAAGCAACTCGATGGAGCAGCCGAGCGGGCAGTTGGCCGGTCCGCTTCGGCGCCCGTACCACGGGCGCATTCTCGCCGGAGTGGCCGCCGGCATCGCCGATTACCTCGCCGTCGACGTGTCGGTGGTGCGCATCGGCTTCGTCGTCCTGAGCCTGCTCGGTGGTCTGGGCATTCCCGCCTATATCGCGGGGTGGCTGCTCATCCCCGATGAGGACGCACCCGTGTCGCCCATCGAGGACTGGCTCCACCGTCATCAACAGCGGGCCGCCTGAAGCGACCCGGGAAGGGAACTGCACCCATGAGTGCCTTCACGCCTCCGTGGTACTCGTCACGCGCACGTGGCGAGGTCCCTAACGCCCAGATGCGGGTGTCGGATGCCGAGCGCTCCGAGATCGCCGAGAGCCTCTCGAAGCACTACTCCGAGGGACGCCTCAACGAAGCAGAGTTCAACGAGCGCCTGCAGCAGGCTATGTCGGCCAAGACCCGGGGCGACCTCGCGGGGTTGCTCACCGACCTGCCTCCAATAGTCACCCCTCCTCCTCCCGAATTGGAGACGCGTCGCCGGCGGGGGCGGCTGGGATTGATCTTGATCGCCGGCTTCCTGTTCGCGATGGCGGTCACGTCTGCGATGTGGACATGGCACTTCCCGTGGCTGCTGTTCGCCGTTGTGTTCTTCCTGATCTGGCGCATGTCGCACCACAATTGGTACCGCCACCGCGGGTATGGTCCACCACAGACTCCGACGGTCGGCTCCGGTCCCGGCAGCTACCCCGAGCAGTACTACCGCGGCCGGGGGCGCTGGCTGTGATCGCAGACCCTCACCGTCGAGAGGTCAGCCTCCTGCGTTGGGCCCAGCAAGCAGCAGCTGCGATCTCCTCGCGTGACGAAAAGCTCGAGGTCATGTCGCGTGCACCGTTGTTCTCCAACGTCGGGCGCCGGGGGCTGACGGATCTCGGATCGATCTTCGAGCTCTCGTTCGTGCACCCAGGCGAGATGCTCCAGAGGCGCGGCACCAGGTGTCGGTGGTGGACGATCGTCGTAGAGGGCACTGCGCTGGCCTTCGACGCGGAAGATCCGGTCGGCCTTCCTCAGCGCTGGGTCACCTTGCTCAACCCGGGCGACACTTGGGACCAGGCCTCGATCGTCAGGGACGAGCCATGTCAGGTGTCGATCACTGCGCTCACCCCGATGGTCCTTCTGATCGCCGACGCGCGCAACTACCAGTGGCTCGTCGAGCACTACCAGGCTCTCTCCTCGGGCCCAGGTGCAGCGACACCGGCTCCGCATGGAGACCGGAAGGAATCGACGTCGCGGGCTCAGACGCGGCCCCGCTCCCGTCAGTCTCCGGCAGTCGACGAGGACTCGGCGCCGGTCAAGGTGTCACGGAGCTGACGCTTCAGCACCTTGCCCTGAGGGTTGCGGGGCAAAGGATCCGACATGAACCAGAAGTGTGTGGGCACCATGAACGAAGCGAGCTGTTCCTTCGCGTGGCGGCTTAGCTCGTCGGCCGTCACCTTGGTTCCCGTGCGAAGCACCACGGCAGCTCCCACCTCCTCGCCCAGAACCGGGTGTGGCACGCCTATAACGGCGACGTCGGCGACCGCCGGGTGCTCGAACAGCGCCGCCTCGACCTCGACGCTGGAGACGTTCTCTCCTCCACGTATGACCATGTCCTTCGCCCGGTCGACGATGTAGACGAACCCCTCCTCGTCGATGCGGCCTATGTCACCAGTGTGGAGCCAGCCCTTGCTGAAGGCTGCGGCGGTGTCTTGCGGTCGCTGCCAGTAGCCGCGCACGACGTTCGGCCCCTTGACCCAGAGCTCTCCGGGCTCGTCTGTCGGGCCGATCATGCCGGGGGCCGGCTCGTCTCGCTCGTAGCCGTCGGGCACCACCGCAACGTCGCAGACCGGGACCGGCGGGCCGACGCTCTCCGGCTTGCGCACGTAGTCGTCTCCCGTGTTGAGAGTCGTGACGGAGGAGGTCTCCGTGAGTCCGTAGCCGTTCGAAGGAGAGCCGACCGGAAAGTGCTCCTTTATCCGGCGGACGAGGTCGGGTGGCGCGGGTGCCCCCCCGTAAGCGACCGCGCGCACCGAGGAGGTGTCGCGGGTGGCGAAGTCCGGTGAGTCGATCACCTGCATCACCATCGCCGGCACGCCTCCGAAGGTGTTGATCCGCTCGCGCTCGATGAGCTCCAGAGCACGCGACGCATCCCAGTGGTGCATCATCACGAGCTTGTTGCCCGCGGCGGTGTTCGCCACCAGGATCGAGTGGCATCCCGTGGCGTGGAAGAGAGGAACCGACAGGAGATATCCCCCAGGAGTCACTTTCGAGTCGGTGCTGGGAGACTGTGCCTCGGACTGCGCTTCGTCGTCGCCCGTGAGGCTCGATCCCCTGAGCATTGCTCTGGTATTGACGAAGAACAGGCTCATCAGGTTCGTGCACATGTTGCGGTGAGTGCCGACCGCACCCTTCGGAGTCCCGGTGGTACCGGAGGTGTAGAAGATCGTCGCATCGTCTTCGGGCTCGATCGTCCTGTCCGGCAGCAACGCGTCTGGCGCGGGATCACCTACGAGCTCCCGAAACGAGATGATCGGTACCGGAGAGCCAGCGGGGGGAGTCACGTCCACTCGGTCCTCGTGGGTCACGACGACCGCACGCAGATCCGGTAGCTCACCCAGGTGTGGTCTGATGCGCTCGAGGCGAGCAGCGTCGACGACCGCCACCGAGCTCCCCGAGTCGCGCAAGCCGAAGCCGAGCTCTGCGCCTGTCCACCAGGCATTCAGGGGGACCACGATCGCCCCGCCGACTGCGGCCCCCCAGAACGTCATCGCCCACTCGGGCAGGTTGCGCATCGCGATCGTCACCCGATCTCCCTTGGTGACGCCGAACCGGTCCTCGAGCGCATGGGCGATTGTCGCGGCGATCCTGAAGTGCTCCTCGAAAGTGGTCCGCTCGTCCTCGTAGACGAGGAAGTCCTTGGCTCCGTGTGCTCTCGACAGCTCCAACACCACACGAAGGTTGTCGGGGCAGTTCTTCCACACCCGCGTGGTGACCCCGCGGATCTCGACTTCTTCCATCTCGAACATCTGCCCCGGCGAGATGAGCTGTTGCGTAGCTTCGGTGATCGACATCGCCGAGCTCTCGGACTTGTCCGGCACGGTCCCTCCTCTACCGATTCGGCGCGTCGGCCCGCGCGTCTTCAGCCTCGAGACGAACATTCACTGGCGGTGTCCCCGAGTTACCTCCGGACGCCGCCGCCTCCAGGCGTCTGCCAAGGATGGTGGAGTCCAGCCGGCGTCGGTCGCGTCCAAGGTGGAGCCCGGAGGAACGATCCCGTCAATCTGGTCGAGAACCTCGTCGGAAATTACGGAGTCCGCACCACCGAGAGCGCCGAGGAGGTGCTCCATCGTGCGTGGCCCGATTATCGCCGCTGTCACCGCGGGATGTGTCAGGACGAACGCGATCGCAAGGTGAGTGAGCGTCATGCCGGCCTTGCTGCAGAGTGTCGACAGGGCTTCGACGGCATCGAGCTTCGCCTGGACCTCGGAGCGGCTGAGGTCGAAGCGTGCAGGTACCCGCGAGGGTCGACCGTCAGCCGGAATCGGCGAGCCCTTGCGATAGCGCCCGGTGAGCCAGCCTCCGTTGAGTGGGCTCCAGACGATGACCCCCATCGCGTAGCGCTCGCACGTGGGAAGCACCCCCGACTCCACTCCCCGGGCGAAGATGGAGTAAGGAGGCTGCTCGCACTCGAAGCGCTCGCGCCCGCGCCTCTCGGCGACCCATTGCGATTCGACGATCAGCTCGGAAGGGAACGTCGAGCAACCGATCGCCCGAACCTTGCCTTGGTGCACCAGATCGGACAGGGCGCCGAGCGTGTCGTCGATGTCACAAGTCGGGTCGGGCCGGTGCACCTGGTAGAGATCGATCCAGTCGGTGTGCAGCCGACGCAGGCTGTTCTCCACCTCTCGCACGATCCAGCGTCTCGAGTTGCCTGACATGTTACGGTCGGCGCCCATCGGAGCGTGGAATTTCGTGGCAAGGACTACAGAGTCACGCCTGCCGCCTGCCAGAGCCTTGCCGACGATCTCCTCCGACTCGCCGCCGGAGTAGACGTCGGCCGTGTCTATGAAGTTGATTCCCGAATCGATCGCGGCGTGCACGATGCGGACACACTCTTCGTGATCCGGGTTGCCCCAGGCCCCGAACATCATCGCCCCGAGGCAGAGCGGCGAGACGTGGACTCCCGTCTTTCCCAGTGTGCGAAGGTTCATCAGCTGCTGCTTTCGCCGAGTGGTCTTGCCGTCGGGAGCGGCGGCGGAGCCTCTGCAGGGTGAACGAAGATGGCGTTTCGGTAGTACGCGAGCTCGGCGACGGACTCCCGAATGTCGTCGAGTGCGCGATGCGCGGTCTTCTTCACTGGGGCTGCTTTGAGGACCTCCGGGTACCACCGCCGGCAGAGCTCCTTGATTGTGGACACGTCAATCGAGCGGTAGTGGAGCCAGTTCTCGACTTCGGGGAGTTGAGCCGCTAGGAACCTGCGATCGGTGCCGATCGAGTTGCCGCACAGAGGGACGCTCGCGCGCTCGGGTATGTGAGACCGGAGGAAATCGAGAGTTTGACGGCCGGCGTCCTCAAGGCTCAGCTTCGAAGCCTGGACCGCGGCGAGCAACCCTGACTTCGTGTGCATCTCCTTCACGACGCGCTCCATCGACTCCAGGTGCGCGGCGTCGGCGTGCACGACCAGATCGGGGCCCTCTGCGAGGACGTCGAGGTGGTCGTCGGTGATCAAGGTCGCGATCTCGACGATCACGTCCGAGCCCGGGTCCAGGCCCGTCATTTCGAGGTCCATCCACGCCAGCACCGGCGAGATGCTATCGGCGGCCGAGTGTAGGGCCCGGGCCTCACGGTGGCCCCTATGCCCACGACGGATATCGTCGCGCGGTGCTCGAAGTCCCCCTCGTCAGGATCGACCCGGAACTGCCCGTGCCGTCCTACGCGCACGAGGGGGATGCGGGGGCCGACCTCTACGCCCGCGAAGGTGCGGTTCTTCCACCGGCGGGCGGTCGGGCGCTCGTTCCGACCGGTGTGGCCCTCGCGGTTCCTCCCGGTTATGCGGGCTTTGTCCTGCCACGCAGCGGATTGGCGCTGCGACACGGAGTCACGTGCCTGAACACACCGGGACTGATCGACTCAGGTTACCGCGACGAGCTGCGTGTGATCCTCGTCAACACCGATCCCGAGACGGCCTACGAAGTGAAGCGAGGCGACCGGATAGCACAGCTGGTGCTCCAACAGGTGGAGGAGGCCAAGTTCATCGAGACCTCCGAAGCGGATCTCCCTGCAAGCACGAGGGGCCTCGGTGGTTTCGGCCATACAGGTCGGTGACGAGGCGACACGGCCCGGCAGGTGGGCCAAGAGGCGACAGGGTAACCGTGGAGGAAGGGCTTCGGCGTGATTGAACGGTTCAACGGCCTCGATGCTGCCTTCCTGGCGCTCGAGACCCCTTCCATGCACATGCACGTGTCGGCCGTGATGGTCTTCGAACCTCCACACGATTCGCCGGAGATCCAAACGCCAGGGGTTCAGTTCGATCGCATGCGACAGGTCTTCTCGGAACGAATTCACCTCGTTCCGGCGCTGAGGCGGCGCGCTATGCGCGTGCCGTTCGGTCTTGGCCATCCGGTCTGGGTGGACGATCCGGCGTTCGATCTCGACTTCCACGTGAGGAGGGGGAGCCTGCCCGCACCCGGAGGTCCTTACGAGCTCGCCGAGTTCGCAGCGGAGGTCGCGAGCCGTCCGCTTGAGCCTCAAAAGCCTCTTTGGGAGATGCACCTGGTGGAGGGGCTCGAGTCCGGACACGTCGCCGTGGTGCCCAAACTGCACCATTCAATGATCGACGGTGTGATGGGCGCCGAGGTGATGGGTGCGTTCATGGACCTGAGTCCGGCCCCGACGAGCTGGGCAACGCAATACCGTGTTCAAGCGAGGCGCCAAGACCAGGTTCCGAGTGATCCGGAGCTGCTCGCTTTGGCCATGTCCTCCCTGGCCCTCCAACCCCAGAGCGCGTTCAATGCACTGCGCACGACCATCGGGGCGGTGAGGCAGCTGGCCGAGCGCAACCGTCGCTTGCGCGAGGAGCAAGAGACCGATCCTCCGCCGGGACCGTTCCACGCGCCGCGAACCTCACTCAACGGCGCGATCTCGGCACACCGCCGATATGCATTCCTCGACATTCCTCTGGACGAGCTTCGGGCGGTGAAGCGCAACTTCGGCGGCACTCTGAACGACGTCGTCCTCACGGCGGTTGCAGGTGCGTTGCGGCGCCTGTTGGCCGAACGCGGTGAGCGACTCGACGAGTCACTCGTGGCGATGGTGCCGATCTCGACGCGTGACACGAGTGAGTCGGCTTTGGCCGGGGGTGGCGACGCCGCAGCGGGCCCGGGGAACAAGCTTTCCGCGATGTTGGTGTCACTGGCCACTTCGATCGCCGACCCCATAGAACGTCTCGGAGTGATCGCCGAGGGTTCGCGCCTGGCGAAGGAGCAGGCGCAAGTGCTCTCAGAGGAGGTGATCGGAGGATGGGCCCAGCTTGCGTTTCCGGCATTGTCTTCCCGGCTCGCCCGGCTGGCAGGCAACCTGAAGCTGTTCGACCACGTTCGCCCTCTCTTCAACGTGGTCGTGTCCAACGTCACTGGGCCGTCCGAGCCGCTTTGGTGCGCTGCATCGAGGCTCGTGGCCGTCTACCCCCTGGGGCCCATCGTCGAGGGTGTGGGTCTCAACGTGACCGTCATGAGCTACATGGGAACGTTGTACGTGGGCTTGCTCGGGTGCAGGGAGCTGGTGCCCGAGGTCGACCACCTCGCCGTCCTACTAGGCGACAGCCTCGTCGAACTGGTGAAGGCCGCACGCCGAAACGGCGAGCACTGGGCCTGAGGCATCCCCTGCAGTCGCGGTAGAATGGCGGCTGCTGCGGACGTGGCTCAGCTGGTAGAGCATCACCTTGCCAAGGTGAGGGTCGCGGGTTCGAATCCCGTCGTCCGCTCCAGATCGCCAACTTCGCACGCCAACTTCGTGCGAGGAAACTCGACCGTCGGTTGCCTCTTGCGTCGCCGCGACCTTCTGCACCTCGTTCCAACCCGGGCTCACCGAAGCTCGACCTCGTCCAAGTAGTCGTCGCGCCAGAACGTGTAGCGCTCTTCGGGCAGGTGCAGGGCATGAGTCGGCAGCAGTGCTTCGACAAAAGGACGGTCGTGGCTGACGGCGACGATGGTGCCCGACCAACCAGCCAGCATCCTCCCCACCGCTTCCACAGAGGCCGCGTCCAGGTTGTTCGTCGGCTCGTCCAGCACGAGGAGGTTCGCTCGCCCTGCGGCCAACATCGCCAGGCTCAGGCGCGCTCGCTCCCCGCCGGAGAGGGATTCGGGGCTCTGAATGGCCGTGGTCCCCGTCAGCCCGAAGGAGCCGAGAAGCTTCCGGCGGTCGGAATCCTTCACGAGCACCGTGTCGTCGATGTTCTCCAACACCGTGCGGTCGGGATCGATCTGCTCGTGCTCCTGGGCGAAGTACCCGACGACCACTTGGTGCCCGAGCTCGGCGGATCCACCACTGGGCCTCTGGACCTCCGCCAGGCATCGCAGCAAAGAGGACTTGCCGGCGCCGTTGCGGCCGATGACGGCGACACGGTCGCCGCGCTCGACGGCAAAGTCAACTGCGAAGAGAACCTTCTGTTCGCCGTAGGCGATGGACAGGCTCCTGACGGCGAGGGGCACAGCGCCGGAGCGCACCGGTTCGGGAAGTCGAAAGGCGACCTTGCGATCTCGCTTGATCACCTCGGCTCGACTGCCTTGCATTTTCGCGACCTTGCGATCGAGGATCTTCGCCTTTCGGGCCTGAGCCTCGGTGCTGTGTCTCCACTTGTCTGCCTGGGCACGCATCTTCCGGATCTGTGCCCCCTCCATGCTTGCCGCCTTCTCCCGCTGGGAGATGTCGGCGGCAAGCTGAGAGCGGAAGCTCGAGTACGTGCCCTTGAATTGTCGTAGCCGGCACTCAGACAGGTACAGCACCTTGGTGATCGCCTCATCGAGGAGGCGTAAGTCGTGGCTGACGACGAGCAGTGCACCCGGCAGGGATCGCAGTTCGTCGATGAGCCACCGCTTGGCCGCGAGGTCGAGATGGTTGGTCGGCTCGTCGAGCACCAAGGTGTCGGGTCCCTGGAACAGCGCTCTCATGAGGTCCAATCGCCGCCGCTGGCCCCCCGAAAGCTCGCCAACGTCTTCGAAGAGCACTGCCTGAGGAAGACCCAGACCATCGGCCAACCGCGCTATCTGTCCTTCCATCTCGTAGCCGCCCGCCAGCCGGTAACGCTCCTCGAGTGCAGTGAACTCATGGATCGCCTCTTCTGTCGGCGACGCAGTCATTGCGTGTCGCGCCTTGTGGAGACGGTCGTCGAGAACATCGAGCCCGCGCGCCGACAGCACGTGGGACAACGCCGTGGGATCGATACCTAGTCCATGTGGCACCGGGAACTGAGGAACGTACCCGACCGTGCCCTCCGCTCGTACCTCCCCGGAGGCCCGCAGGTGACCTCGGGCATCTCCGAGGATGAAGGAGATAAGGGAGGACTTGCCAGTGCCGTTGCGACCGACAAGCCCGACCTTGTCCGTGCGTCCGATCAGGAACGCTCCTTCTCGGACCAAAGTCCGGCCACCGATCGCGATGTTGACGTCTTGGCCGGTTATCACCCGCCAATTGGACCACGATAAGACGTCTTTCCCGGACGGACCTTCGTCAGACGGCGGCCCTCATGGTGTCGCCGTTTGCCACGAAGAACTGCGAGCCGACCGAAGCGGATCATCTGCCCGCCCCGAGGTATCCTGCACGGTCGCCTCGCCAACGTGAAGGTCGCCGGGTCTCGCTTCCCGTCGTCCACCTGAAGTCACTTGGCGTGCTGGCTCGAGGGTGGAAATGGAGAACCGAGAAGAGTGGTTGGCCAGGACATTTGTCGAGTTGGCTGACACGTTGGTCGCCGACTTCGATGTCGTCGAGCTTCTTTCGATGCTCGTCGAACGGTGCGCCGAGCTCCTGGATTTTGCCGAGGTGGGGCTCACCTTCGCCGACGTCGGTGGACATTTGCGGGTCATGGCGTCATCGTCCGAGCGCATGAGACTTCTCGAGCTGCTCGAGGTGCAGAACTCCGAGGGACCCTGCCGGGACTGTTACGACACCGGACAGCCCGTGCTCAACCGTCATCTCGAGGGTGCGGAGGATCCCTGGCCTGTCTTCGCCCCCAGGGCTCTGGAAGCCGGCTTCCGGATGGTGCACGCGCTTCCCCTGAGGCTGCGTGACGAGGTCATCGGGGCGTTGAACATCTTCACCTCCGAACCGAGAGAGCTGAGCCGAGCCGATGCGTCCCTGGCCCAGGCCCTGGCTGACGTCGCCACCATCACGGTCCTCCAGGAACGCGCTTCGAAGCACTCGACGGTCCTCGCCGACCAGCTTCAGGTCGCCCTGAACGCCCGTATCGTCATCGAGCAAGCCAAGGGGATCCTGGCCGAGCGGCTGGACGTCGCCGTGGACGAGGCATTCCACCTGCTCAGACGGTATGCCCGCAACAACCGCGTCCCCTTGAGCGGAGTAGCTGGCTTGGTGATCACGGGGGACCTAGGCGTCACCGGGCTCATCTCGGAACCTTCGGGGCGCGTTAGGCGGAAGGGCTCCAGACCCGCAGGGTAATCACGTGACTACTGCACGTGTATGTCTTAAGGTGGTGAGCACCGACCTCTGATGCCCTCCATGTCGAGGGCGGATGCCCAGACCACGCATTTTTGACTCTCTGGTCGCCGCAGATCGAACTGGAGGGTGGTCGTGGGACCGGTCTTGGAAATCGATGTGCTTGTCGTGGACGACGACGAGGGAGTCCGAGAGAGCGGGGCCGAGATCCTTCGTGCTGCCGGCCTCTCGGTTGCGGAGGCAGAAGACGGCGAGGTGGCCCTCGAGATGCTCCGTGAGATCCACCCACGCGTGATCTTGCTCGACCTCCGCATGCCCAGGCGAGACGGACTGTCGCTGATCGCCTCGCTAGAGGGTCGAACCCCGATCATGGTGATGTCGGGCTCCCTCGTGGACGACGAAGTCCGCGAGCGCCTTCGCGGCCAGGTATCGGAGATCCTGCTGAAGCCGGTGCCTCCGCTCGTTCTGATGGACAAGGTCACCGCCGCATGCAGCGCCTACGGGCTTCCTTTGTAGTGCGCGCCCGGCCGCACGACGTTTGTCGCGCGCGGGTTAGGCGGGACTAACGACCCCGCCTGCGCCCGGCTACCTTCTTGGCGGCTGGACGCCGTGCCACTGTCTTCTTCACGGCCTTTCGCACGGCAGTCTTCCGGCCCCGTGGCGCAGCTTTTCTGGCAGGTGCCCTCTTCGCCGCAGCCTTCCTCGCGGGGGCCTTCCGGGCGATCTTCTTCGCAACCGTCTTCTTCGCGGCGGCCTTCTTCGCGGGGGCCTTCTTCGCGGGGGCCTTCTTCGCGGGGGCCGGTGCGGCAGCACCCTTGCCGGCACGCTTCACGGCGTCTGCGTCGACGGGCCAGGTACCCCGAGCGAGCTTGGGGCCGCCGCTGGATGACAGCACGGCGTCCTTGAAGGTCTTGGCAGGGGTGATCCGAGCTCGCTTGGACGCCTTGATGTGGATCTGTTCCCCAGTCGCGGGATTGCGACCCATCCGTGCGGCCCTCTCGACCTTCGTGAACTTGGCGAAGCCCGTCATCAGCACGGACTCACCCTTGGACACCACAGATGTCACGACGTCTGTGAACCCCTCGAGGACCTTGGACACGGTGGCCAGGTCGGTATCGGAATGTACGGCTACGGCTTTGGCTAGATCACGTTTATTCACGGGAGGCATTCTGCACGATTCGCAGCCCGGGTGGAAGCATTCATCCCAGGAGGGACCCGGCCGGTGTGAGGCGAGGCGTCGGGATAGGCGTCTGGCTGGGTCTCATGGAGTGGGCGATGGGGTCGGGCGCAGGTCCTCCGAGCCCCGTCGATGGGGCTCGTCGGCCCGACGTCGTTCCTGTCGGGATCGGAAACGATCGCGTATCGGGCCCCCAAAAAGGCGTCGAAAGGAGGCTGACGACATTCGCTTCCGGCCTCGGCCGGCTCGGCTTAGGCTCATCGACGGCACTCCGACGCGTCGATCCGAGCAGTAGCGTCTAGCTGCGACAATTCCGTCAGGGAGTCCGTATTAGGCCAGGAGCTAACAGGGATGGGTCTGTTTCACCGGAGATATGCACAGACGATTCTTAGGGTTGCCGGTCTTTCAGCCCCCCTGTTTACGGCTGCGGCGTTGAGCCCTTTCAGATCTTCGTTCTCGAACACAGACGGGGCCCTCGTCATGGTCGTGGTCATCGTGGCGATCGCCGCCTTCGGTGACCGAGTCGGCGGGCTGCTTGCTGCGGTGTCGGCCGGTCTGTGGTTCGACTTCTTCCTAACCCGTCCCTATGACCGTCTGAGCATCAGTCATAGGCAGGACATCGAGACCACGGTCCTTCTGTTCCTCGTCGGAATCGTTGTCACCGAGCTGACCGCGCGGGGCAAGAAACACCGGATGATGACCGTGGAGCAATCCGGATATTTGAACGAGCTCCATGCGGTTGCTCGCATGATGGCGGAGGGAGCCGAGACGAAGATTGCCCTCGCGAGGGTGGAGGCAGTGCTCTCGCGTCTGTTGGACCTTCGAGAGTGCCACTACGAACCCACTCCTCCGACAGGGAGGGCCGCACTCATCAACCAGGACGGGAGTGTCGTGCTTGCCGGTATGAAGTGGCCCTCTCTTCCGGGTCGAGAGGTGGACCTCCCAATCGAATATCGGTCACGAGCCTACGGACGATTCGTCCTGGTGCCCACCCCCGGGAGGCTGGTGCCGCTGGAGCGACGGCTGGTCGCATCGGCCCTCGCGAACGACATCGGCGCCATTCTCGCCGGAGCCGAGGCAAACTCGAATTAGGAACCATCAAAGGTCCAATGCGACCTCTGATCGGGGCCTAGAAGGCCTTTTGCGGCCCCTCGTTCAATCGCTGACCAACAGCCTCCTGACCTGTGACTCTGAATCACCGATGACCAGAGCCAGCACCTCGTCCCCGATGCTCAACACGGTGTCGCCTCTGGGCACCACGAGGCGGTCATGTCGGACTATCGCCACGATCGTTGCATCGCGAGGTAGTTCGAGGTCGGAAAGGGCAAGTCCCTCAGCGGGGGATCCCTCCGCCAACGTCACCTCGACGAGGTTTGCGGTGCCGCCACCCAACTGGAGCAGGCGAACCAGCGACCCAACCGAGACGGCTTCCTCGACGAGGGCCGTCATGAGCTGTGGCGTCGAAACGGATATGTCGACGCCCCACGAATCGTTGAACAGCCACTGGTTGCCGGGGTTGTTGACCCTTGCCACAACTCGGGGCACTGCGAATTCCTGCTTCGAAAGGAGGGAGATAACGAGATTGTCCTCGTCGTCCCCGGTTGCGGCCACGGCGACATCGACGTCACCCATCCCCGCCATGACGAGCGAGCTGACCTCGCAGGCGTCCGCCGCGACGATCTTCGCGCTCAGTTGCGGCCGCAGCCTCTCAACGAGGTCCGGGTCCTTCTCTATGAGCAGGACGTCGTGCCCATTTGCGCAGAGGTCCCTGGCGATGGACGTGCCCACGTTTCCTGCGCCGGCGATTGCGACCTTCATGGCGAGCCCCCGCCGCTCGATCCACCGAGACGGTGCTCGAGCTCGGACACCGCGTCCTTGAGCACGGCGAAATGAAGGATGTCGCCTTCTTGACCCACCAGCTCCGACGTATCGAGCCGCGGGACTCCCGCACGAGTGACTGCGATCAGGCGAGTCCTCCCGACCATTCCGAGGTCTCGTAGCCGCTTGCCGGCCCAGGACTCTGGCAGCTGGCGCTCTAGGAGCACCATGAGGCCGCTCGAATCGGTCCATTCACCTACGACAGCCTCGGGCATCAACCTCCGCAGGACCTGATCGATCGTCCACGTGACAGTGGCAACCGTCGGTATTCCGAGGCGTTGATAGATCTCCGCTCGGCGAGGGTCGTAGATACGAGCGACGACGTTGGGTATGCCGTATGCCTCTCGAGCAATGCGTGCGGTCAGGATGTTGGAATTGTCACCGCTCGTCACCGCGGCGAGCGCCCCAGCGTGGTCGGCCCCGGCCTTGTCGAGCATCTCGCGGTCGAAGCCCGAGCCGACGATCGCCTCACCGGCCCAGGACGGGGGGAGTCGCCGGAAGGCCGTAGCGGACTTGTCGATGATCGAAACGGTGTGTCCGCCGTCGACGAGCCCTGTGGCGAGCCCGGATCCCACACGGCCGCATCCCACGACGACTACATGCATCGCCACCATGCAACACGGCGTCCGCCCATGTGACAACTCCGCGCCCGGCGAGCGAGAGTCGGCGGAAGCTCCAGGGAGCCACCTGGTCGCAGCCCTGCTACCCGGGCGTCACCATGGGGGCCGAGAAAACGTGATTAGGTGAGGAACGATGCCGCGGTGAAGACCGAACCCGAGCCCGAGCAAATGGAAGTCCCGGCACCCGAACAGGCACCTGCGGACCGTAGGTTCGCCCCTGAGGCGCTTCCGGGCCCAGATGCGCTGACTCTTCCCGAGACAGTCCGGTATCGGGTGAAGAACGCTCTCCTCGGCCCTCCGATTGCGAGCGAGCGCCAAGACTTCGAGCGCTTGGGGAAGGTCGCCGGGCTGGGAGTCCTGGCTCCCGACATGATCTCCTCCTCGGCATACGGAACCGAGGAGATGCTCACCCAGCTTGTTCCATGGTTCGGTGTGGCCGCCTTCTCACTCCTCGTGCCGGTGACGCTCGTGATCCTCGGGGTGCTGGTCTTCGTCACCCTGTCGTACCTCGAGGTGATCAAGGCGTACACGAAGGCGGGCGGGTCGTACGTAGTGGCGCGAGACAACTTCGGTCCGCGCATCGCGCAGGTGGCGGCAGTCGCGCTGCTCATCGACTATACGGTGACCGTCGCCGTGCAGTGCACGGCCGGGACCGACGCTCTGACGTCGCTGATCCCGAGGTTGACGCCTTATACGGTTCCGATCACTGTCGCGGTCATCGTGATCCTCTGTTACGGGAATCTGCGCGGCATTCGGGAAGGTGCCAAGGTCTTCGCGCTGCCGACCTATCTGTTCGTCTTCGGACTCGGGTCGGTCGTCGTTGTGGGTTTGATACGTGAAGCCCTGGGAGACCTTCCTGCGCAGCTGCCCAAACATGCGGGAATGCTCGTGTTCGGCAACCACAGTGGGTTGATCGAGTTTGCGGCTATCACCGCGATCCTCAGAGGAATCGCGAACGGGGGCTCGTCGCTCACCGGGCTCGAAGCGATTTCGAACTCCGTCGGAGCGTTCAAGAGACCTGAGGCGCGAAACGGCCGAATAACCCTTGTGATCATGAGCTCCGTTCTCGGGTTCCTGGTGCTAGGCGTGACACTTCTGGCTCACTGGTCTCATGCAACACCGTATTCGGCAGGATCTCCGACGGTCGTGGCCCAGGTGACGGGCTGGGTGTTCGGTTCCCACGGCATCGGAGTGGTGCTGAAAGACATCGTGCTCATCGCCACGACCGCGATCCTCTTCACGGGGGGAAACACGAGCTTCAACGGGTTTCCCTACCTGGCCAGCTTCGTTGCGGGGGATTCGTTCCTTCCGCGTCAACTCACCCAACGCGGTCACAGGCTTGCATTCTCGAACGGCATCATCGTCCTCGCGGTCGTGGGGATCGCACTGGTCGTCGGAACGAAGGCGAATCTGACCGCTCTGGTTGCTCTGTACGCGATAGGGGTCTTCACGGGTTTCACCATGGCGGGTGCCGGAATGGTGAAACACCACCGAACCGTGCGCGAGCCAGGGTGGGCCTATCGCCAAGTGATCAATGCTGTCGCGGCGATCTTGTCAGCGGTCGTCGTCCTGATCTTCGCGGTCTTCAAGTTCGTCGAGGGCGCCTGGCTCGTCGTGGTGGCAGGGCCGATCCTCTACATGGTGCTGCTTCGGCTGCATCGTCAATACACCAATGAAACGGCCGAGCTCGAGGTCGAGGCAGCTCAAGCCTGTGAGGCCCCGGTGTTACGCCGGCATGTGGTGATCGTCCTCGTCGATCACCTTGACCTCGCGACGGCGCGAGCGGTGCAGTACGCGCGTACCCTCGCACCTGACGCCCTGCGCGCCGTCCACTTTGCGGTCGACCCACAAGAGGCGGGGGAGTTGGAGGCCGAATGGAGCCGCCTCGGGCTCTCTCGCCTCCCACTCGACATCGTCGACTGCCCTGATCGCAGGATCGCACGTGCCGCATTGGAGCTGGCAGCCGAGGCTCTGGCGCAGGGAGACACCGAGTTGTCGATACTTCTTCCGAGGCGCGGCTTCACCACCGGGTGGCGCAGGATCCTCCACGACAGGACGGCCGACCGAATCGCAGCCGCCGTGTCGAATCTGCCTCACGCCAACGCGACGATCGTCCCGTTCCAATTGACCGGCGCGACTCCGAGGCTCAAGACTCGCAGTCTCGATCGAATGACGCCGCGCCGTCCCAGAGGGGAAGCTCGGCAGGAAAGCGACCTGACTCCCAGCGTCGCGGGCTCTACCCCCATTGCAGAAGTCCGGTGGAGAGACAGGGTCAAGGTCGCGGGCAGGGTGCGGTCAATTCGTGTTCCGACAGGTGCGGGAACTGCGAACCTGGAGTGCACCTTGATCGATGGGACCGGTGCGATCTTGCTCGTGTTCCAAGGTCGCCGCCGAATTCCCGGAATTCAGCACGGAGCCAAGCTGGTCGCACAAGGAACCGTCGGAGCCTGGGAGGGTTCCTTGGCCATCCTCAACCCGGAGTACGAGTTGATCGCCGGCGCCGAGGTACCCGAAGTGGACGCACCAAGCTGATTCGGTGGTAGACGGCTCTTCAGGTGTCTCCCGGCTCTGGCCTCACTCGAGCCCATGGCCGTGACGAGCCGGAACGAGCTGCGACCACCTGCCCGCCGCTCGGGGAGTCGGCGACCGGAATGCTGAACGTGAAGCGTGCACCTTGCCCGGAGTCGCCGGCCTCGACCCAGATCTGACCTCCATGCACCTCGACGAATGCCTTGGCGATCGCAAGCCCCAGACCCCCGCGTCCGCCGGCCTCGCGCTTGTTGAGCATCTGGAAGATGCTTGCCCGCTCCTCGACGGCCACACCCGGGCCTTTGTCCGACACCTCTACCTCGATCCACCCGTCCGGCTTGTGCCTGGCATTTATCTCGACGGGTGCCTCTTCGGCGGAGTACCGAGTGGCGTTGTCGATGAGGTTGGCGAGCACTTGGCACACGAGAACGCGATCGACGTCGACATTGGGAAGGTCCAGAGCCCCTTGCCATTTCACGCGCTTCAGATTGGTGGAGGAGCCGAGGACTGCAAGTGCCTCGTCGACGAGTTCGGCCAAGCTGACCGGGTGCTTGCGCAACTCGAGTGTCCCCGAATCGATCCTCGTCATGTCGAGCAGGTTCGCCACCAGACGGTTGAGCCGGTCGGCCTGGACATCGACGAGACTCAACAGTTCGTCCCTGTCCGTTTGGCTGAGGTCGGCGTTCGGGTTGAGCAGCGTGGACGTCGAGACTTTGATGGTCGCCAACGGGGTTCGGAGGTCGTGCGACACAGCGCCGAGCAGAGACCGCTGTAGCCGATCGGTCTCTTCGAGGAGCTGTGCGCGAAGGCCCTGTTCGCGAAGCTGTCCGCGCTCGAGAGCCAAAGCGAGATGGTTGGCGAATGCCTGGAGGAGATCGGGGTCCCTACGAGCGGGGAGCGGGTCACGGAGGGCGAGGAGGCCGACTCCACGCCCGGAGATGGCCAACGCGACTGCGCGGATCCCACTGTGCGACACCCGCCCTGTCTCCAAGCTGACCGGCACGCGTGCATCTGCAGAGAGTTGTGATCGTTCGAGCGCCGACAAGGGCGCGCCCGCCGACGCGACGATTTCAAGCCTTCCGTCGACCGGAACGAGGAGTGCCACTCCTTCGACGTCGAACGCCTGGAGAACCGAGTTGACGATCGTCTCGAAGAGCTGAGTCATCGGGGAATCGCGAACGAGAAGCTCGGACAAGTCGAAGAGGCGACGAACCTCCATTGCTCGTCGTTGTGCCTCGGCTCGCGCGGTGCTCACCTGGTTGACGACCTGGGACACCACGAGCATTACCACCACGTACACCCCGAGCGCCGTCCAGTTCTGAGGCGCACCGACGTCCAATGTGTAATAGGGCGGGATGAAGACGATGTCGTAGACCAGGAATCCGACTCCGATTGCCACGATGCCCGCGAACAACCCACCCACCGCCACACCGACCACGACGGGAACCACCAGGACCAGGGCGCTCGTGGCAACGCTGATGTGGCTGCGCAGAGGGAACATCACTGCTCCGAGAGACGCCACGAGCGCGATCGCGATCAGCGACCCGAGGATGGAGAGCCTGAAAGATGTCGCCTTCAGACGGGTGGCAGATCTAGAGGTCGAGGCGCCGCTGCGCCGCTCGTAGATCGTCATGAGCACTCTGGCGGGCCGCAGCGTTCCATCAGGTTCAGCAGAGCGTAAACGTGAAGGCAGCCGAAGACCACGGGCAAAGGCTCGAGAACCATAGAGGAGCGATCCTGGGGTGAGGGCGTGACGAGAGACCCTTGACTGGCGGAGGCCCAGGCCTCAAAGTGTCGGCCAGGTCTGTGCCAGGGAGGTGGCAGTGCGCCCGTTCGGATCAGCTGTCATGGCCCTGAGCCTGCCGATTGCGTTGCTTGTGGGTCCGACGCCTCACAGGACCGGTCTGTCCCTTTCCTCGTCTGTAGGCCCGACAGCGGCGACCCCGCTTCAGGAGTTCGTCTCGGATCACGCCAACGGTCGGATCTGGAATTCCTACGACCAATCCCAAGGTTCGGCGGGTCCTCCGATCCTCGGGACACCGAGCGCGGTCTACTACACCTCACAGGGCCTCGCCCACGTCTATGCGGAGGGAGCGAACGGTGACCTCGTCGAATACATACCCGACCACGACAACGGACGGGTGTGGAACGCCTACGACTTGAGCGTAGATGCCGGAGGGGGTGGGCCTGTCTCCGGCTCTCCCACCGCCATCTACGACGACGCTCTGGGCATGGTGATCGTCTACGTCGAGGCATCGAACGGCGATCTCATGGAGTACGTACCCGACCACGCTGCCGGCCGAGTATGGAACGCCTGGGACCTGAGCACCGCGGCCGGAAGCGGGCCGGTTTCGAGCGCACCCGCAGCCGTCTACGACACAGCGCAGAGCCTCGTCCACGTCTACGCGGCAGGGCCGAACGGCGATCTGGTCGAGTATCTCGCGGACGGCGCCAACGGGCGCGCATGGAACGCCTACGACCAAAGTGTTTCCGCAGGTGGAGGCCCGGTCTCGGGGACACCCTCGGCCGTTTACGACACATCCCAGGACCTCATCCACGTCTACGCGGAAGCCTCCGACGGCGACCTGGTCGAGTACATAGCCGACCACGCGAACGGCCGGACGTGGAACGTCTACGACCAGAGCGTGAACGCCGGTGGTGGATCGTCCATTCTTGCGACACCCTCGGCCGTTTACGACACATCCCAGGACCTCATCCACGTCTACGTGGAAGCCTCCGACGGCGACCTGGTCGAGTACATAGCCGACCACGCGAATGGAAGGGTGTGGAACGCCTACGACCAAAGCATCTACGCGGGCGGAGGGACGTTCGTATCGGGCACCCCCGATGCCGTCTACCTCCCGGACCAGGACCTCATCCACGTCTACGTGCGAGCATCCGACAATGACCTCATGGAGTACATTGCCGACCACGCGAACGGACGAGTTTGGAACGCATACGACTTGAGTTCCGGGGCGGGTGGTCCCTCAATCGGATCCGGCTCCAGTGCCCTGGAGCTAGGACGGGCCATCCACGTTTTCGTGGGTGGGCCCGTGCCGATCGGAGGTCTGGCGATCTCCCACTCCAGTTCGGTCCCCGATACGAGTTACGGGACGGCCAACGTGGTGTCGCTCACCTTCGACGACGGCCCCTCGCCTGCATACACACCTCAGATCTTGCAGATCCTCGAGACCTACCGGGTGCCGGCCACCTTCGAGATAGTTGGCTCGCAGGGAGCGCAGTACCCCAACCTGCTCGAGCAGGAATTCACAGCCGGCTTCGGTCTTGCGAACCACACTTGGGACCACGTCGACCTAACCCGGACGAGCCCCTCGGGCTGGGTCGCGGAGGTCGATCGAACGAGCAATCTGATCGAATCGATCACCGGTCGTCCTGTGGCGTGCGTGAGACCTCCCTACGGATACACAAACGGCTCGGTGATCTCACAGCTCGCGCAACGGGGCTTGGGCGAGCTGATGTGGGACGTCGATCCTTCCGACTACGCCCGCCCCGGGGCGTCCGTCATCGCGCAGAGGGTCCTGAACGCCTTGCATCCAGGAGCGATCGTCATTCTGCACGACGGTGGCGGTGACCGGTCGCAGACCGTTGCAGCGCTTCCGGCCATAATCAACGGCGCCCGGGCCGCCGGCTACACCTTCGTCGGGGTTTGCGGATAGCCGCTTGTCGCGAGCAGATCCCGATCGCCTCTGCGGGTCGCGGGCAAGAGCGACAGCGCCATCAACAGGACGAGCGGACCCGCGTTGGGATCGGTGGCCGTTCCCGAGATCGGCCCGGTGAGGATCCCTCCGAAGGCTTGCCCGAAGACCCAGAAGAGCAGAGACAAGGCCCCACCGGCGAACAGGTATGGCGCGGCACGCCGCGACACGAGAGGGCCTAGACCGATGATCAGCGACACGGCTGCGAGAGAGATCGCGTTCGCAGTGGTCGTGGAGGCGAAGAGTCGCCCGGCTGATCCCAGTAGGTGCGAGAGCCACGACGGCTCGCCTGTCGCCATCGAGGAGATCTGCCTACCGACTGCGCCGCGGGCGGTGTTCGCGGGGAGCAGCCACAAAACGGCGTAGAACGTCCAGAGTCCACCCCAGGCGATCAGCCCACCCAAGTCACCCAGCATCCCCGACGAGGCTGCTGATGACGACCTGTCGCGAAGCCCGACGCTTGGGAAGATGCTGTCGTCGCTGCGTGAGCCCGCCGACCTCGAGCCCAAGCGCTCGGGGTTTGTGGGCCACGCGATGAGGCCGATCACTGCGTAGAGCACTGCGGCTCCGGGCGCGCCCATCAGAGGCGAGGCATTGCCGGTGAAGATCATCCCGAATCCCTCGCCCAGGGCCCATACGCCCAGGGACCATGCAAACGACAACGCGAGCGCGGCCTTCACCGTTTGGCGGAACATCAGGCCCAGGCCGATCAGCAGCTGAGCGCAGGCGAACAGGGTGTTCCACGCAACGACGTTCGTGCTCACCAGATGAGCGTTCGCGCCGACGAGCCAGGAGATCCAGCCCGCCTGACCTTGGGACGACGGTTCGAGAACTTGGGTCACGAAGGAGCTCGTGAACATGTGCGGTTGAAGCTGGAGCAACCCGTCGAGCAGCCAGACAGCACCGATCGCCAACTGAAGTGAGCGAATGTTCAAGGCGCTGGAGAGGGCCTCACGCCAACCCCGCCTGCGTGGCTGCAGGGAATGACCATGTCGAGTCGCAGGGCAAAGAAGAGCCCTCGGCGACTCGGACAGCGTCGCAACAGAGGTCATGGTTGACCTGTCCTAACGATCTGAGAGAGCGCACCGGGCGGCAAGTCGGCTTGGAACTGGTACTGAGCCGCCAGTTGGGGCGCCGTCCATACGTGGAGCATGAACAAGGTCTGGGTGTTGTGGACACCGTTCGCGCAACCGCCCGTGGCATCCGTGTTCCCCACGACCTGATGCTGGGAGTCGACGCACAGATTGGAGTGTGCGTGCCAGTCGGTGAGCGGGCCGCCGATGTCGGGTCCGGGCTGGCAGGGTTCCGGGCCGAAGTACATGGCACCGATCAGGACCGGGCCGTCGACCGTGTTGGCGTACATGAGCGACGGTGGCGCCTCAGGGTTCAAGACGTTGTCCGGGCGCACCAGGGACCAATTGGCGTAGTGGGTCATCGGGCCTTTTCCCGGCGTGATCGGCATGTACCCGGCGGCCTCGGCCGCCGACAAGCTCGAGTACTTCTGGATGTCGGCCGAGGTCTCTGACACAAGCTGCTCTGCGGCTGCCCGTTGTGCCGCCGTCGGCGCTCCGCTCGGAACGGGCGCCATCTCCATGCCATTCGGCATGACAGAGCCTCCGGTCACGTTGGGGCAGATGTCGCCCGCGTCAGCGGCGCTGTTCGAGCCTTGCGACATACTCGGCATGGTGGATGACGAACCATCCCCACCAGCCATGGACGGCATGGTGGAGGACGAGCTAGATCCGCTGCCTGTCGCCGACATGCTCCCTGAGCCCTCCCCGGACATGCCTTGAGGAGATCCCGCAACTGCGTGTGACGATTCCGACGGGTGGTCGGTCTCGGCGACAGCAGAGGTGATCGTCAGTGACGTCGCAGCGACAGCGACCGTGACCACGCACAGGGTCCACGCCTTTGTGGCGACGCTTGCCGACGAGAACCACTTCCAACCCCTATTGGCGATGCTCTTCACTTCTCGACCTCCTCGTTGAGGGTCCAGGCGCTGATGGACCCATCCTCGGGGTCGAATGTGAGGCCGGGGTTATCAGCATGTTCGAAGCGGATCAGCGAAGAAGGTCGACATCACGGCGCCGGAAGGACCGATGGACGAAGCGAGGCCGACGGTCGGACCCGGCTCGAAGGAGAAGGTGTCGGTGGCCAGACCAGAGCCTCCCTGCCACACTTCGAAGCCACCTTCGACGGCAGTGAGGTAGTAGTCAGACAGGAGATAGCCGCGGCTCTCGGCATCGACCACCAGCGCGCCGAGATCTAAGTCCTTCACGGAGGTTCTTCCCGCATCGAGGGAATAGGCGACGTATTCCGAGCCCGGGGATCCGTCGTGCCAGACGCCGAACTGGAATCCGTCCAGCAGCGCTGCGCCAACTCGGCGGCCCGCAGGATGGGCTCCTCCTCTCGAGTTGAGCCAGACCATCATCTCGGTTCCGTGAGGGGCGCCGGTCGTGCGCGGGGAGTCGTTGAACCAGACATCGAGGGCGACGTCGTAGGTACCCGCCTGGGGTTGGGTGGTCGACCAGTCGACGGTGGGATCGGTCAAGTCCGAGGCCTCGATCGGAAGGCCGCTCCGCTGGGTGCAAGTTCCCCAGTTGCACCCCCGATAGATGGAGGGATATCCGCCGGGGTCTGGGCCGGCCGTCTGGATCTCCGATTGCGTCACCGTAAAGTCGGGCCCACCGTCAGTGCTGATGCACTGCATCGCAGTCGAGTTCCACTCGTTCTCCTGCACGTCGTACGAACCGCCGGAGACCGGCAAGACTGCGTATCGATCACAGCTCGAGGATGCAGGCACCGGTGAAGCTGCGGCTCCAGGGTCACCCGCGGTCATCCCGGCCCACATACCGGCCGACAAGGCTCCCACTGCCGCGAGGACACACCTTGACCGGCGTGCACCTCGGGGAGACGTCTGAGTCGAGCGCTCGACTCGCCGCGCACTTCTGGAGCTCACCGACCGGGAATACCCCGCTACGGGCTGATCAAACGCAGCGTCCTACGTATGCTCTGGGGAGTCATCGATGAGCGAAGCACTTCTAGCGAAAGGGTTGTCGATGCTCTTCCTTCACGAGGTCCATCACGTTCGGGGCGCCCGAGAGGAGGAGTTCGAAGCCGCATATCGCGACGGATGGATGCCCATGCTCGCCAAGACTGGGGAAGGCCGGCTCCTCTGGTATTGCAACCATGCCCACGGAAGCGGTCCCGCTTACCACGTCGTGACGATCACGGCCGTCCGTGACGGCTCCGCTTGGGAGGAGCTTGCGGCGCGTGTCCAGCGCGGCGACCTTCAGAATTGGGCGCGCGAACTGGACGACGCTCGGCATGGCGTCGAGTCCAAGATCATGCTTCCCGTCACATGGTCGCCCATGCAGGAGGTCGACCTGGACAGCGTTCCCGCCGACGGTTCCACACACGAGCTCTCGATCTACATGGAGGACACCGGGTGGCCCCACGCCGCGGTCGACGACTACATCTCCTTCTGGGAGACGAACTACTACCTGCCGATGCGAGAGCGCGCTGCGAGCCTTCTGGATATTCAGGCTGTCTTTCAGATCGCGTTCGGCACGGGTCGCCACAAGGAGGCAATCCTGATGCAGAAGATCCAGAGCGACGATGGGCTTCTGCGGCTGCTCACGAACGAGACTCCAAAAGAATTCCGCGTTCCCGGTCAGTTCATGTACGACGCGCTGCAGTACCGGGATCGCTGGGAGAGCAAGCTCCTTCGGACGTCGAGTTGGTCACCCCTCTACTGAGCGGAGCTTCTCCCGCCGGCTGAGCCGGTGATCTCCTCGATGCGCTCGAGCGTCCTCTCCATCGACCTGCGTGTCTGGGAAGGAAGGGGTCCGAGTCTCAACAAGAACCTCTGGTGGTCCTTCGACAGATCCCATGTCTCGCGCACCCGGGTTCCGCCGTCGACAGGCTCGAGCTCGTAGCGCCAGATTCGTCCGCCGGCGAACTTGCCCAAGAACCCTGGCGGTCGGGCTTGCCACGCGATGCGACGTCCTTCGGTGAACTCGATGACCTCGTTCGTCATCGAATATCCCACTCCGATCTTCATGGACATCCCGAAGGTGGAGCCGAGCGACAGCCTCGTTGGCGAGTCCGACTTGAGCCGGACGACAGATCCGGACCCGTCTATGTCGGGGTGTCTCGATGCGTCCGCCAAGAGAGCGAAGATCGCGTCAGGCGAAGCCGGGATGAGACGTTCCACACTGATCGAGTCTCCTTGCATCGAACTCCTCCCGTGGCCGGTTCGTGGGGACTTTTGCGGGTCACAGTAGCTTTGTGCCGATGGTCGTAGCGCCTTACGGAGAATGGCGATCACCGATTGCCGCACGCGACGTCGCTCGTGGCGGCGTGCGACTGAGCAGGCCCGATTTCGACGCCGACGGAAACGTGTGGTGGGCCGAATCCCGGCCCAGCGAAGGTGGCCGCACGGTGGTGATGCGACGCGACGAAGTCGGGCTGCCTGTCGAGGTCCTGCCTGCAAGATGGAACGCACGTACGAGGGTTCACGAGTACGGCGGTCGGGCATGGATCCCAGTCGGCCGAGGTGTCCTGGTCTTCGCCAATTGGGAGGACCAGCGCCTCTACCGGGTCGACAGCGATGTCTCCGGGAGTGCCGGTGGCTACGCCGACCCCGTGGCGCTGACCCCTGAGCCGTCGAAACCCCAAGGCGACCGGTATGCCGACCTCGTGCTGTCCCGGGACGGGCGCGAGGTGATCTGTGTGCGCGAGCGGGACGTGGAGGGCATTCCTTCTGTCACCCGCGACATCGTCGCCGTCGCTTTGGACGGGAGCTTGGCGGTTCGTACCTTGCTCGTGGATCGCCACTTCCTTTCTAATCCGAGGCTCTCTCCTGACGGAGAGCACTTGTCATGGCTCGCGTGGGACCACCCCAGGATGCCTTGGGACGGTACAGAGCTCAGGGTCGGCGAGATCGCGACCGACGGATCCGTTCGGGGATCTCGGACGCTCGTCGGTGGAGAAGAAGAGTCCGTCTTCCAGCCAGAGTGGGCGACCTCGGACGCTCTGTATGCCGTTTCCGACAGGAGCGGATGGTGGAATCTCTACAAGGTCGACCTCCGCGGCGGGCTCGAGGCCCTTTACGGATCGGCCCAAGAATTTGGGTGGCCACAGTGGGTCTTCGGCATGTCGACTTACGGAAAGCTGGACGACGGTCGTCTCGCGGTTCTACACGGCACGGGAACCTGGAGCCTCAGCTTGTTCGATCCCGAGGAGCGCACCCTCGTCCCGGCAAGCCCGGACCTGGCAGAGAAGATCACTTATTTCGAGCCCACAGTCTCCGTGCGAGGCGGAACGGTCGCCGTCATCGGCGGTGGCCCGAGCACTCCTGACTCTCTGTTGACCGTCGACACCCGGAGTGGGGCGCTCGAGGTCCTGAGGCCGAGCATCGAGAACGTCCCCGATCCCAGCTACCTGCCGGAGGCACGGGCCGAGCAGTTCAGAAGTCAAGGAGGCCGAGAGGTCCACGCTTTCGTGTACGCGCCCAAGAACCCGGAGTTCAGTGCACCAGAAGACGAGCTGCCTCCTTATGTCGCGTTCGTCCATGGTGGTCCGACGGCGCAGAGCTCACCCGTGTTGGACCTGACTGTCGCCTACTTCACGAGCCGCGGCATCGGAATTGTCGACGTCGACTACGGCGGCTCCAGCGGATACAGACGCGAATACCGGAACCGGCTTCGCGGTCAGTGGGGGATCGTCGATGTCGAGGACGTCGTCGCGGCTGTAAACGGCCTCGTCGAGCGCGGGGATGCTGATGCCAGACGGCTCGTGGTTCGAGGTGGCAGCGCCGGCGGTTGGACGGTGCTCGCAGCGCTGACACGCAGCAAGGCCTTCGCAGGAGGCACTTCCTACTACGGCGTCGGCGACCTCATAGGGCTCGTGGAGGACACGCACGACTTCGAGTCGCGCTACATCGACGGGCTGGTGGGTCCTCTCCCGGAGGCGCGCGAGGTCTACAACGAGAGATCCCCCTTGTCCCACGTCGACGAGCTCGAGTGTCCGATCCTCCTCCTGCAGGGATCGGAGGACAAGATCGTTCCTCCTCGGCAGGCCGAGATGTTCCGTGACGCATTGACGAGAAAAGGGATCCCACACGCTTACATCCTCTTCGAAGGCGAGCAGCACGGGTTTCGTCGAGCCGAAAACATCGAGCGGGCGCTCGAGGCCGAGCTTTCCTTCTACGGACAGGTCTTGGGATTCGCACCGGCCGACGTCCCCGTGCTCGAGCTCACGAGTGCCCGCGGTCGAGGTTCGAGTAGCAGGAGCGGGTCGTGAGCCGCTCGACTGTCCATCGTCATGCCGGACATGCGAGCTTGATGACGTGAACCTGCCGGTGATGCCCCCTGTCTCACCCATGCTCGCCAAGCTCGCGCGGGAGATGCCTGTCGGCGACGACCTGGTCTACGAGCCCAAATGGGACGGGTTTAGATGTGTCGTGTTCCGTGACGGGGAGGAGGTGGAGCTCGGGAGCCGGAACGAACGGCCACTCACCCGCTACTTCCCAGAATTGATGGATCCTCTTCGCAGTTGCCTACCCGAGAAGGTCGTGCTCGACGGCGAAGTGGTGATCGCCGGACCGAGCGGGCTCGACTTCGTGGCACTGCTCCAGCGCATCCATCCCGCGGAGTCACGGGTCGCCTCGCTCGCCGCCACCACGCCGGCGTCCTTCGTTGCTTTCGACATCCTGGCGCTCGGCGACCGAGACCTGCGGACCGTTCCGTTCGGGGACAGGAGGGCATTGCTGGAGGAATGCCTGTCGGATGCTCGTCCCCCCGTGCATCTCACACCGGCGACGAAAGATCCGGTGAAGGCGAGCGAGTGGTTCTCCCGATTCGAGGGAGCGGGTCTCGACGGAGTGATCGCAAAGAGCACCGGTCTCGCTTACCGGGAGGACGAGAGGGTGATGGTGAAGGTGAAGCACGAGCGCACGGCGGACTGTGTCGTCGCCGGGTTTCGTTGGCACAAGTCGGGCGGTGTCGTCGGCTCGTTGCTGCTAGGGCTTTACGACGACGCAGGGAACCTTCACCACGTGGGGGTGGCAGCGTCGTTCACCACTGCACGCCGGCGCGAGCTGCTCGACGAGATCGCGCCGTACCGCCTGCAGTCGATCGACGGGCACCCTTGGGAAGGATGGGCCGAGCCCGAAGGCTCGAACCGGCAAGGCAGAAGGCCGGGAGCACCTTCTCGTTGGAACGCCACCAAGGACCTGAGTTTCGAGCCGCTCGTCCCAAAGCTCGTGGCCGAGGTCGCCTACGACCATCTTCAGGGGGATCGATTTCGGCATGCCACGACCTTTCGCCGATGGAGGAGCGACCGCGAGCCGCAGAGTTGCAGGTACTCGCAGCTCGAGGTCGTGGTGCCCGAGGTGTTGGAGGCCGTCTTCGGAGCCTGAAGACGGCCAGGATCAGTCGGGCTCTCGTCGCGCCCGGCTCGGCGCCACCCGGCGCGGTTCACCTCTCTGCTTGGCGAAGTGGGGCGGCCAGGGCGCATCTCCGAGCCCCTCGGCCTGGTCGCGCTCGGCGAGCTCGAGCAGCGGCGAAAGGTCGTATCGGCGGTCGTCGATTCCGCGCGCCGGATCACCGATGGCGTCGAAGCGACCGGGGACGGTCGCGATCGTGAGGTCGCCAGGGTCCACGTCGAGGACCTCGTCCCACTCGAGGGGGCAGGAGACCCGCCCCTCGGGATTCGACCTCACCGAGTAAGCGGACGCCACGGTGCGATCTCGTGCGTTCTGGTTGTAGTCGATGAAGACGCGCGCCCCACGCTGCTCCTTCCACCATGCCGAGGTGGCGACGTCGGGCAACCTGCGCTCCACCTCTCGGGCCAGGGCCAGCGCAGCCCTGCGAACGTCGGTGAACCCCCACCGAGGCTCGATCGGAACGTTCACGTGCATCCCTCGAGACCCAGAGGTCTTGGGGAAGCCCACGAGTCCGTACTCGTCGAGCACGAGACGGGCCTCGAGCGCCGTCACCCTCACCGCGTCGAAGGGGACGTCGGGCTGGGGATCGAGATCGATCCGCAGCTCGTCCGGATGGTCGACGTCGCCTCTTCGAACCGGCCAGGGGTTCAGATCGAGGCATCCGAGGTTCGCCGCCCAGAGGATGTGAGCCACGTCGACCGGGCACAGCTCGGTGGCGCTCCGCCCGCTCGGAAAGTGGACCGTCACAGTTTGGATCCATTCCGGACGGCTGCTCGGGACGCGCTTCTGATAGAAGAACGGTCCCTCTGCGCCGTCGGGATAGCGCTTTAGGACGGTCGGCCTCTCCCGCACGCCGCGCAGGGCACCGTCGCCGACCGAGTGGTAGTAGCGGACGAGGTCGAGCTTGGTCTCGCCGCGTGCCGAGAAGAACACCTTGTCCGGATTCGACACCCGTACCGTGTGGCCATCGACCTCGATGTCTACCGGCGGAGCACCCTTGGGCACTCGAAGATGTTGTCACGTCGATCCGGCGACCGGGACGCAATCGAAGCGGCCCGAACTGGTTAGCGTTTGTGCGTGGACCCCGTCGAAGCGCTGCGAAGGATCGGGTATCTGCTCGAGCGCGACCGGGCGGAGTCCTACAAGGTGAGAGCCTTCCGCCGCGCTGCAGATGCGATCTCGCAGATCGACCCGGAGGAATTGCGCAGGCTTGCGGCGACGGGCGGGTTGCGCCGACTCCCCGGGATCGGAGACACCACCGCAAAAGCGGTCGTCGAGGCCCTCTGGGGAGAGGCCCCCTCGTACCTGGCTGCGCTCGAGGGTCGATCGCACGCCGAGATCGGCGACCATGCGAACGAGCTCAAGAAGCAGCTGGTCGGAGATTGCCACAGCCACTCGGATTGGTCCGATGGGGGAAGTCCCATCGCAGAGATGGCGGGAGCCGCTCGCGACCTCGGTCACCGGTACCTGGCTCTCACGGACCACAGCCCGAGGCTGACGGTCGCGCACGGGCTGGACAAAGAACGTTTGTTGAGCCAGATCGAGGTGGTGGCACAGATCAACGCGGAGATGGCGCCGTTTCGGATCCTCACCGGGATCGAAGTCGACATTCTCGAAGATGGATCTCTCGATCAGGAGGATGAGATCCTGTCGCGACTCGACGTCGTCGTCGCCAGCGTCCACTCGAAACTCAAGATGGACCCGGCTGAGATGACGAGACGGATGCTCCGAGCGATCGACAGTCCCCACACCGACATCCTCGGGCACTGCACGGGAAGGATCCTCGTTGGACGGGGTCGTCCCGAGTCTCGATTCGACGCCGACCGAATCTTCGAGGCGTGCGCGCGAACCGGAACGGCCGTCGAGATCAACTCGCGTCCCGAACGCCGAGACCCTCCTCTGCAGCTTCTCCGAAAGGCAGTGGAAACGGGGTGCGTGCTTGCGATCGACACCGATGCACATGCGCCGGGCCAGCTGGAATGGCTCGGAAACGGTTGCGAGCAAGCCGTGGAGGCAGAGGCGCCGTTCGAACGGGTGGTCAACACGTGGCCGATGACGAAGCTCTTGGAATGGACGGCGAGTCACGCAAGATAGAGCCGACGCCGGTCCTCGACACAACGACAGGCCTCGCCGGGAACGAGAAGTGAGTCATCCCACTGAGACATCGCGCGCCGCAGGCACCCGTGTCGGAACGAGCCCGGCCTTCTCGATCTCTCTGGCGAAGACTCGTGCGTCGCGCAGCGCACAGCCGGATTCGTCGTTGTTGAAGTAAACGTAGACGTTCGCCGATCTCGGCCACATCTCTGCGAGACGCTCGGCCCACGTGCGAAGAGCGGCCCTTCCGTAACAGGGGTGCGGAAGCGCCTTGCCTGCATGGAAGCGGACGTAGCCCCACGATGCGGTCCGCCAATGGGGAGTCTTGCGCTCGGGGCTGTCACTCAGACAGAGGGCTGCGCCATGGCGCGAAAGCGCACTATGCGTGTCGTCGGTTTCGAACCAGGACCGGTGACGCGGCTCGACAGCCACCTTTACGTCGGCTGGGAACTGCTCGAGGACGTCTTCCAACGCAGGAATGTCGACGCCGAGGTTCGGGGGAAGCTGCAGCAGCACAGGGCCGAGCTTCGGCCCGAGTCCACGAGATCTCTCCAGTAATCTCTTCACGGGCTCGGCCGGGTCGCGCAGGCGCTTGATATGCGTGATGTAGCGGCTCGCCTTCACCGCCATCACGAAGTCTTCGGGAGTGCGGCTCCTCCAGGCCTCGAACGTCTGTGATTCCGGAAGGCGGTAGAAGGCGTTGTTCAACTCGACTGTCGCGAAGCGCGCCGCGTAATGCTCCAACCAGCGGGCCTGAGGCACACCGGTGGGATAGAACCGATTTCGCCAGTGGGGGTACTGCCATCCGGACGTGCCGATGAGAACGGACACTCTTCCAAGCTATGTGGCACTGACAGGGACGGCTCGCCGAGCGCAGCCCCGGTGCCTCATCCGAGGAGCTGGAGTGCCTCCTCGACGAGAGCAGCAGGCGAACGACGCGAATAGTTGGCCGACCGGCAGATGAGACCGTGCACGTAGATCGACAGACTGATGAGGGCGTTGCGAGCGTCTCCGGCGAGCAACGGGACGGGCTCGCTCGGCGAGTCGAGCTCCGAGGCTTCCAGCAGCGCCCCGCGGAGCCCCAGCATGCTCGAGCACGCGTCGAGCGTCCCGATCCGGCTCGAGCGAAGCCATGCGCTCAAAGCGAAGATCAACGTCAGATTGCCACCGGCCAGGTCGCAGACCTCGTAGCCCGCGAGCCCCAGTCCAGCGCAACGGGCGAATTCCCGAGCGCCATCTCCCTCTTCTAGCCGTTGCTCCTCGGCAAGCGTGTGTTCCTGGCGCACCGTCCAACCTCCTCGAGCCAGTGTCGCAAGAGGGTGTGTCGGAGTGGTGGACTGGGCGCTATGCCTGGTCAGGGCGTTGCCGTGGGGTCGTTTGCGGGTACATACTTGTTGTCAGCCATCCTGGGAGGTGCTCAATGGCACGCGCCATCTGGACAGGCTCGCTCAGCTTTGGACTCGTGAGCGTGCCCGTCGGGCTCTACTCGGCGACCGAGGACAAGACCGTCCATTTCAACCAGCTTCAGGCAGGGACCGCAGACCGGGTCCGGAATCGCCGCGTCAACGAGCGCACGGGGGAGGAGGTCGACTACCGGGACGTCGTGAAGGGCTACGAGGTGGGCCCGGGGGAGTACGTGACCGTCACCCCCGAAGAGCTCGAGGCCGCAGAGCCCGAGAAGACGCGCATGATCGACGTGACCGACTTCGTCGACCTCGGCGAGATCGACCCGATCTACTTCCAGCGCACGTACTATCTCGCGCCCCAGGGCGAGCAGGCACGGCGCGCGTATGCCCTCCTCCTCGAGGTGATGGCTGAGACGAAGAAGGTGGGGATCGCCACCTTCGTGATGCGCAACAAGGAGTACCTGGTGGCGATTCGACCCTCCGACGCCGTCTTGGCGCTCGAGACGATGTTCTTCGCTGACGAGGTTCGAGATGCGCGGTCCGAGATCGAAGGTATTCCCGTCGATGCGACCTTCACGAAGAGGGAGGTCGACACCGCGAAGCTCTTGATCGAATCGATGGCAGCTCCATTCGAGCCGAAGAACTACAACGACACCTATCGTGAGCGCGTCGAGGAGCTCATCGAGCGCAAGCGCAATGGCGAGAAGATCGTGATCGAGCCCGTGGGGAAGAAGCCCGAAAAGGTCCTCGACCTCGCGGATGCCTTGGCCCGAAGTGTCGAAGCCGCCAAGGGACGTCACCGAGCAGGACGGGGCATAGCAGGTGGGCACTCCGAGCGCTCTGCAGGTTCCTCCCAGCCGCCACGGCCAAAGCAAGACCGCCGCGACTCACAGCCTGCTCGCGCTGCGGGCGCAGATCTCTCCGAGCTGAGGAAGTCGGATCTCTACGAGAAGGCTGCCGAGCTCGATCTGCCCGGACGCTCCAAGATGAGTCGCGACGAGCTGGAAGACGCGGTCAGGTCTGCGACTGCCTCGAGACGTCGTCGCGCCTCCTGAGATAGCCGTGTGCCGCAACATCACGACACTTCGCGGGCTGGAACCCGCAGCGACGGTCGAGGAGATCGACGCAGCTGCACGGCAGTACGTGCGCAAGGTGAGCGGCGTGCAGACAACGTCGCCTCGTACGACCGAGCCCTTCGAGATCGCGGTCATGAAGGTGGCAGAGGCGACGAGGGAGCTGTTGGCCGGGCTTCCGGCTAGATCTCAGCCTCCGCCGACTCTCCCCCCACTGCGCCGGTTGTCGAAGTCCTCTCGCTGAGCACTCGCGGGACGCGCCCCGATTCAGGCGAGGTGCACCGCGTCGGAGATCAACAATCCGAGCACCATCGCCATCACCGCGACGTAGACCGCGCTGATGCCCCAGCGCCAGCGATGGTTCGCCGCCCAGAAGCGTCTCACCGCCATGACGTCGAATACGAGCGCCACGATCGCGATGGGTACCCCGATCGCAGGACCCACGCGAGCCGCTGCCCCTAGCGCAGGAGTGACGACCGGTAGCACGACATAGCTGAGCAGGCAACGAAGTCCCGAAAGAGCCATCGAGACGTTGAAGAGCCTCTGGGCGGAAGCTTCGCTCACGGCGGCAGCGCCCGTTGCTTTGCCCTTCTCGGGGACCAACAGCAACCGGCGCACCATGGGCTCGGCCCGTTCGAGGCGCGCCGAGGTGCGTTGGACTGCGACGGCGCTCTCGGTCACGCCCACCACGCTAGAGGCTCGCGTCCTGTGGTTCGAGTCGCGGCGCACGACCTGGAAACAATCGGCCGCCGGTGTTCGCCGGCCGGCCGCCCGGGTCATGAGCTGGTAACGCTTGGGCGCGGGCCACTATGAAGTTCGTCAACACCGTTTCGTAGGTACCCCGCCGATCCGGAGGTCAGATGGCTCACAACCGCCGATTTCGCTTTGCCGCCCAGCTGTCGAAGACTCCGGAAGGCAATGCAAGCTCCTGGCCAGCGCAGGCTCGCAAGGCCGAGGATCTCGGCTACTCGGCCGTCCTGATGCCGGATCATTTCGGCGACCAGCTCGCTCCGGTGCCCGCGCTTGCCGCGGTCGCCGCTGCCACTGCGAGGCTCAAGATCGGGGCACTCGTCTTCGACAACGACTACAGGCACCCACTCATGCTTGCGAAGGAGGCCGCCACATTGGACCTCCTGTCCGACGGCCGGCTGGAGCTCGGGGTCGGCGCAGGATGGATGAAGAGCGATTACGACCAATCGGGCATCTCCTACGATCCTCCGGGCGTCCGGGTCGAGCGCTTCAAGGAGGGAGTTGCGGTACTCAAGGGACTACTCGAGTCCGAGGGGCCGTTCTCGTTCTCCGGCAAGTACTACAAGGTTACGGAGCACACGCCGACACCCCGACCGGTGCAACGACCACGGCCACCTCTCATCATCGGGGGCGGGGGGAAGAGGATTCTCGAGTTTGCGGCGAACGAGGCCGAGATAGTGGGGATCAACGTCAACCTGCGGGCAGGAGCCGTGGGACCGGAAGCCGCAGCAGACGCCACTCCCGACGCGACGAGGCGCAAGATCGCGTGGGTCCGCGAAGCAGCGGGTGCGCGCTTCGACGACCTCGAGCTGAACACGCTCGTGGGTTTCGTCGTGATTACCGACGAGCCTGAGAAGGTCCTAGAGCCCATGGCTTCGGGGTTCGGCATAGACCCCGCGGATGCACCTCACGTCCCTCTTGCGCTGGTGGGATCGGTCGCGTCGATCGAAGAAGAGCTCCACTGGCGCAGAGAGGAGTACGGCTTCTCCTATTTCGCTGTGCAGGCAGATGCCTGGGAGACACTCGGTCCTGTCGTGTCGCACCTGTCTGGCACTTGACGGTCAGGCGGCGGGACCCGTCGCCAAGCTGACGGTCGCGCTGTGTTGATGTCCGAGGGGATCGACCCAAGTGACTTTCACGGCTTCGCCAGGGTGGTGGCTCTGCATGAGGTTCGACAAGGAGGTCGAGGACGAAACCGGCTGCCCGCCCAAGGAGGTGATGATGTCACCGTTGCTGATGCCGGCATTGCTGGCGGGAGAGTTGGTGACGACCGATTCGACGGTTGCCCCGGGGATCGTCGACGAGGGCTGGACGCCGACACCCAGCAGCGCGGCTGGGCCTATGTGAATCGTCGAGGAGGCGTCGCCGGCTTCGATCTGCCGGGCTATCGCGGCTGCCTGGTCGATCGGTACGGAATAGGACTGCCGGGATCGGGCCTGGAATTGGAACCCGGCCGAAGCAGCGGTGTCGATACCGACCACGCGCGCCGAGTTGTCCACTAGCGGACCTCCCGAGTCGCCTGGCTGAAGGGCTACGGTCGTCTCGACGAGCCCCGTGAGGTCTTCTGTGCTGCCGTCGACCTCGTCGCTCGCGGTGATGGCCTGGTTCAGGGCGGTCACGTCGCCGGTCGTGACGCTCGGAGTCCCTCCGGTACCGCCGGCGTTACCGATGGCGGTCACGGGGAGCCCCACCGACAGCTTCGAAGATTGGCCGAGTCTCACGGTTGCAAGTCCCCCAGCTCCAGACAGCTGCAGCACGGCGACGTCATCGGTCTTGTCGGTGCCGACGACGGTCGCTGGGTAGGTGCGCCCGTTTCCGACGTCGGTGACGCTCACGGACGTTGCCCCCTCGATTACGTGGTTGTTCGTGAGCACCTCCCCGGACGGGGTCAGGACCATTCCGGTGCCGGCAGCCGCTTTGCCCTCGAGCCCGAGCTGGGTGTTCACGTCTGCGAGACCCGGCTCGACTTCGGCTGCCACCCCGGAAGCCGCCTCACCTCTCGGCTGCCCCGAGGAGACGATCGAAGCGCGTCCTGCGAGGACGCCTGCGAGGGCGACCACGACGGCGAGCGTTGCGATGGCCGAGATTCGGACCCAGTTGCTTCGCCGCTGCGGCGTAGGGGAATGCCAAGGGAGCGGCTCGGGCCACGTGGATCGGTACCAGGGCTCCCAGGCGGCAGGTGGCGGTGGAGGCGGGTAACCGGCGGGAGGAAGTGGGGGCTGGTAGCCGGCGGGCCAGTGTGGAGGCGGATAGCCGGCAGGAGGCGGGGGTGGGAGCTGCCGACCAAGTGGGCCGGGGGGAGGGGGCAGGCCCCTCGGACCTTGTTCACGCGGATCCTCCGGAAGCGCTGGTGAGTCGTCGTCGGGGGTCATTGGGATCAGAAAGGACGTGGTTCGCCCGTACGGCAGCGGTCAGAGCCCGCAGAGGGTCGAGGCGCTCGAATTATGGTTGACCGATGAGGTTTGCCGACTACGAAGACTTCGAGCACGTCACCTGCGAGCGTAGGCGCGACGGTGTCGTCGTCGTCACACTCGACCGGCCCGATGTGTTGAACGCAGCCAACGTGCGCATGCACCGCGAGATGTCCGAGATCTGGGGTGTCGTCGATTCCGACGACGAGGTGGGTGCGTGTGTCGTCACCGGATCGGGACGGGCGTTCTCTGCGGGGGGTGACCTGGACATGATCGAGGAGATGACCGAGCAGTACGAGGCCGTCCTCGCTCAGTGGCGCGACGCAGGGGCCATCGTGGAGAGGATGCTGGACTCGAAGAAGCCGATCGTGTCCGCGATCAACGGGGTAGCGGTCGGCGCCGGGCTCGCCGTGGCGCTCTTGGCCGACGTGAGCGTCATCGGCCGTTCTGCTCGGATCTCGGACGGGCACGCCCGACTCGGGGTCGCGGCCGGAGACCACGCGGCGATCGTGTGGCCTCTTCTGTGTGGCATGGCGAAGGCGAAGTACTACCTCATGACGGCTGATTTCGTCGATGGGGAAGAGGCGGAGCGAATCGGGCTCGTCACAAAGTGCGTCGACGACGAACAGGTGCTTCCAGAGGCGATCTCGATCGCCGGGCGGCTTGCGGCGAGCAGCGCCACGGCTGTGCAGTGGACCAAACGCGTGATGAATCAATGGCTGCGACAAGCCATGCCGGCTTTCGGGGAGTCCGTCGCCTTGGAGATGCTCGGGTTCCTCGGTCCCGATGCCCGTGAGGGGCTCGCGGCCCTCAGGCAGCGGCGAGATCCGGTGTTCCCCTCCACCTCACGCCGGACTCCCCCTGAGCGGAGCCACTGAACTTCGTCACCCGAGCGCTGGTAAGGATCGGGGAGCATCCCGCCGGTCGGGACCAGCCGGCTATTGGACGGTGACGAGTGTGCCGAGCGGCGTGTAGGGGTAGACGACCTCCGCGTTGGAAGGCGGCATCTCTATGCACCCGAGGCTCTGCGGGTAGCCGTAGCTCGAGCGGTCGAACCCATGAAGGGCGTCGCCCCCGTGGAAGTAGCTGACCCAAGGGATGTCGGGGTCGCTGTAGGTGCTGCCGTCGGGATTGGTACCCGACATGGTGGTCGAGACGTAGCGGGCGTACACGGGCCATGTGCCGAGCTCGGTCGGTGCAGCTTCGATTCCGCTGTTCGCCACCGACGAGTAGACCTTCTGACCGTCACGCCAGACGTCGACGTGTTCCGGGAGAGAGGTGAACACCTCTACGAAGTCGTAGTGACCGTACGTGTCGGTCTGCCCCGCCTCGGCAGCCTGCAGCACGGCGGCCGCCACCTGAGGTCCGGCAACTCCGTCGGTATCCATCTGGTGCTGGCTCTCGAAAGCCATGACGGCGCTGTTCTGCACCTCGTTGGGTATCCCCGGGGACCAAAGCGACATGAAATTCCCCGGAAGGTCGCTCCAACGCCACGAGAACGACCCCAATTGCGCGGTGGCCATCTCGGCTGCGGGCACCGCAGCGGGGTCGGCAGGGGTGAAGGAGACGGGAAGATACCCGAGCTGGGCGAGAAGCTGTTGCAGTCGGAGCGTCGACAGCGGCGCCACGCCGAAGCTCACCGTCGCGCCCTGAGCGAGACGAGCCCCGTCGGAAGCGAGGATGCCGGCGGCCCCGCCCGGAACCGAGACCTGCTCGGTCGCCCCAGGAGGAAGGCTCGCCGCGGCTTCGAACGCAAGGGTGCCCGGAGAGGTCTGGATCCAGGTGCCGGCCACCGGGGGGTTCAGCGTGGGCTGCGGACTGTTCGTGGCAAGTGCAGTGGAGAAGCGAAGTGATAGAGGGGCGTCCGACGCCACGTTTGCAGCTCCCGGTGCGGGCGAGCTCGAGAGCAGCGACACGGTGGCGGGGCCCTTTTGTGACGACGGTGCCGATGCCCCGGCGTTCGAAGGGCTCACATGGGACTCGACGAGGGCGACGGTCACCCCTACGAGCGCGCTGACAGACAGGACGATCCCGGCGGTCAGCCAAGGGTGTCTGTACAGCGGCTTGCGGACGCCGTGCTTCGAGTGCATTCGCAGGTGATCGTACCAGCGGCTCCCGACCGCAACGCGTGCACAGTCGAGGCATTCCGAGCTCAGTTCCCTGAAGGCACCGCCTCTTGGACGCGGTGGTCGATTCGCCGGATGCGCTCGGGGTCGGTGACCTTGCCCCCGGTCGAGTCCCGCACGTAGAAGGCGTCGACGACTTCGTGGCCGAGAGTCGAGACCCGCGCCGCCACGACGTCGAGGCCCTCGTCGAACAATGCGGTCGTGACCCTGTGGAGCAAACCCAGGGAGTCGGCCGCCCGAACGTCGACCACGCTCGACGTGGCGGAAGCGGCATTGTCGACGGTGACCTGGGTGGCCGCCGGTCGTGCCGAAGGGGCCCGGCTGCCGTGCGAGTAGACGCGCTCTTGCTCCGTGAGCCGCTCGGTGAGCGGAAACGTCCCCCGCAGGACGGCCTCGAGCTCGTCCCCGACCTGCTCCCAGCCCGGCCAGCGCCCTCGAGAGGGTTCCACCGTGAAGATCTCGACTGCGAAGCCGTCCTCGCTCGATGCGTCTGCTGAGCGAACGTCGAGCCCCCGAAGTGCAAGGACACCGGTGACTGCTGCGAGGAGCCCGGGGCGGTCCCTCGCCACGACCGTCAGCCTCGGTGCTTCGGCTGCGATCACCGATCGGCCGAGGACTTCGACCTGTCGCATCAGTGCACGGTGCCGGTCGGTGATCAGCGAGGGCGCCGGCTCGGGTGGTTGTTCGCCGGCCATCGCAGCGGACGCGCGCGCTGCGAGGTCGGCCACGAGCCCGGCCTTCCAGGGACCCCACGCTGCGGGACCGGTTGCAAGGCTGTCGGCTTCGGTGAGCGCCACGAGCAATTCGAGGCGCGTCCTGTCGCCAGTTGCCTCGACGACTGCTGCGACAGTCCGGGGATCGTCGAGATCGCGGCGGGTGGCGAGGTCCGCCAAGAGCAGGTGGTTGCGGACGAGGGACACGAGCACGTCGCAGTCTTCGCGCGAGAACCCGAGGCGACTGGCCAGATCTGCGACCACCTCGACTCCGGCGTCTGTGTGGTCGCCCGGATATCCCTTCCCGATGTCGTGGAAGAGGGCCCCGACGAGAAGCAGGTCGGGTCTCGGGACCCGCAACGCCAGTGGTGCCGCGCGCGCTGCAGCCTCGAGCAGATGACGATCGACCGTGAAGCGGTGGTACGCGTTTCGCTGAGGACGATTGCGGACGAACCGCCACTCGGGGATCAGCCTGGTCAGGAGGCCCTTCTGGTCGAGCGCCTCGAGTGCAGCGATCGCGGGCGTGCCGGCTGCGAGCACACGTACGAGGGCCTCTCGCATCTCAGGCGGCCAGGTGCCTTCGGGAGGCGGTGAGGAGGCAGCTAGAGCCTCCAGGGTCGCTCGTCCGATGGGAGCGCCACGTTCGGCTGCCAGCGCGGCGATGCGCAGAGGCAGTGTGACGTCCTGTTCGACCGGTGCGTGCTCGTCGAGGACGACCTCCTCTCCACCTGCCGCGTCTGCCGCCAAGGCGATCCCAGGCTCGACCACCCGAACTTCCGTCGGTCGATCGACTCCGACATGTCGCACGTCGGGGCCGACGCGGCGCCTTCTGCGTCGTTGTGTTCCCTCCCACCACCAACCCCTGCGCCAGACATCGTCGGTCTCCCATGCGACTGCTCGGCCGGCTTCGGCGATAGCCGCCATGAGGACGTCGGCGTCGCCGTAACCGAGCGCAGCCGCGACCTGGTCCTGCTCTTGGAGAAGGAGTCGATCTGTCGCCCTTCTGGTGGCGCGATGAAGCTCGACCCGAGCCGAGGTCAGGGTCTCTCTGGGGGCTTCGAGGGAGTTCAGGTTCACCTGTCCTGCCAGCGCCGGCATCGCGAGCATCGCTGCGCGAACCGCGTGGATGTCCCTGAGCCCCCCGTGAGCTTCTTTCAGGTCCGGCTCGAGCAGGAACGCGACGTCTCCGTGGGACCTCTGTCGCTCGGCCACATGACCTGCGAGTACCGGGAGCCAATGACTCGCGCGTTGGCGCCACAAGTCGCGTGCCGCCTCGATCAATGGGACGACGAGCGACTCGTTGCCGGCGACGAGCCGGCCGTCGAGCAGCCCGAGCTGGACACGCAGGTCTGCCTTGGCCACCGCCAAGACGTCGGCAGGGCGACGCACCGAGTGGTCTAGGCGGATGCCCTCGTCCCAGACCGGGTACCACACAGCGTCGGCCAGAGCTTCGACGTTTCGGCGGGACTGGTAGACGAGGACCACGTCGAGGTCGCTGAAAGGGCATAGCTCGCCCCGCCCGTACCCGCCCACCGCCAAGAGCCCGAGCTCCTCCAAGTCGCCGCCCGCCGCCTCGGAGAGCAATTCGCCGAGCCACTCGTCGGCCGCCGCCGACAGTTCGCGGCAGAACGCCTCGCCTCGTAGGTCAGAGCGCTCGAGAAGCGCCTCACGCCGGGAGCGCAACGACACGACCGACGGTACCACCACCGCCGTCGTGTGCTGCTCGAACCGCGACCACGCCGTGCGGCTCGCGTGCCGGAGGGGGCGGGCCGGAAGGGGCGGGCTGGAAGGGGTGGGCTGGGCCCGCGACGATGCGGGGATGACCGACACGCGCAGGCGGTGCTGGTGGGGGTGGGGGAACGAAGGTGAAGGCTTCTCCGACGAGGAGGTGAGGGGTCTCGGCGCGGCAATGGGCGAGCGTCTCGGTCTCGACGGGAGCCTTCGCTCAGCTCCGGACGTCGCGTCCCTCGTCATGCCCCCGCCGCGCCTCACGCCCCCGAAGGCTCTAGAGGAGATCTGCTCCTCTGACACCCTCTCTCGTGCCTCTCACACCTACGGAAAGTCCTACCGGGACGTGGTGCGCGGACTTTCGGGTCGCATGGAACACCCCCCCGATGTAGTCGCCGGTCCTCGCAGTGAATCCGAGGTCGCGAGCCTGCTCGACTGGTGCGCATCGGTCGGAGCCGCGGTCATACCGTTCGGCGGAGGCTCGAGCGTGGTCGGAGGTGTCGAGCCCGATGTCGGCGACGGATACGCCGGCTGCGTGAGCCTCGACCTCGAGTCGCTGGACAGCGTCTCGGAAGTGGACGAGGTGTCGTTGTGCGCTCGGATCCAATCGGGAGCCTTGGGACCGTCACTCGAGGCACAGCTGAGACCTCACGGCCTAACGCTGAGGCACTTCCCCCAGAGCTTCGAGTTCTCCTCGCTCGGAGGCTGGATCGCCACCCGGTCCGGAGGGCATTTCGCCACGGGTCCTACCCATATAGACGACCTCGTCGAGTCGATGAGGGTGGTCACGCCGTCGGGAGTGCTCGAGACGCGTCGGCTTCCCGCATCGGGTGCGGGCCCCTCGCCCGACCGGATGTTCCTCGGCTCGGAGGGGATTCTCGGCGTGGTGACCGAGGCGTGGGTGCGGGTGCGGCTGCGGCCCAGATGGCGAGCCGGAGGTAGCGCCCACTTCGAGAGCTTCGACGACGGCGCCGCGTGCGTGCGTGCGCTGGCGCAGTCCGGTCTGGAGCCTGCCAACTGCAGGTTGATCGATCCTCTCGAAGCCCTGGTGAACTCGGTGGGTGACGGAAGCTCGGCGGTGCTGTTCATCGGCTTCGAGTCGGCCGACCACCCACTCGACTCATGGGCGACGCGCGCGGCGGAGCTCGTACTGGATCACGGGGGCACCGTGGACACCGAATCGTGGCGCGCGGAAGACACCGGAGCCGACGCCAATCGTGGCACCGGCTCGGCGCGCGAGGGATCGATCGATCCGGCCGCTGCTTGGCGGAGATCGTTCATGAGAGCCCCTTATCTGCGTGATGCGCTGGTGAGGCTCGGTGCCATGTGCGAGACCTTCGAGACTGCGGTCACGTGGGACCGCTTGCGCGAGCTGCGCGCTTCTGTCGTCGCGGCGACCGAAGGTGCTCTAGTGGCGGTGGGTGCCGAGAGAGGTTTCGTCACTTGCCGGCTCACCCACGCCTACCCCGACGGTGCGGCGCCTTACTTCACTGTCGTGGGGCCGGCTCGCGCCGGGGCGGAGTTGGCTCAGTGGGAAACCGTGAAGGAAGCGGCCTCGGAGGCCCTGATCGCGGCCGGTGGCACCATCACCCACCATCACGCGGTCGGTCGTGACCACCGCCGGTGGTACGAACGCCAGTGCCCGCCGCTGTTCGCCGAAGCGCTGAGGGCAGCGAAGAAGACGCTGGATCCGTCGGGGATCTGCAATCCGGGCGTCCTCCTCGCTCCCGCGCCGTGAGGCACGAATCGGGGGGTCGCGGCCTCCTCGGGCTCGTGCGCGCATAGCGTTGTGGATAGGAGCGATACCGGCAGGCGCCGGGACGAAGATGCACCGGAGCTCCACCGGGCACGGAGGATGCGATGAGCACGATCGAGCGCAGACGATCAGGAGGAATGAGGACCCTCGATACCCTGCTCGTCACGGCCGGGGTGGTGGGCGGCGTGCTGGTGGTGCTCTGGCTGGTTCACGCAGTCGTTGGACTGGCCCTCTTCGTCTTCAAGGTTGCCATCATCGTGGTCGTGGTCGCCCTGGTCGTGAGGCTGGTGCACCTGATGTCGCGTCGGGGGAGCTGACCCTCCAAGCTCGCTCAGGGCTCGTTTCAGGAGCCCGCCAGCTCTTCGTAGAGCTCGACGTGCTCCGCCACCATGCGTCTGGTGGAGAAGTAGCCCTCGACCGCCGCGCGGCAGTCCTCGCGGCGGAGTTGTCCCACTCGCCCCACGGCTTCGGCCATCTCGGCCTCGTCCGCGCAGAGGAAGCCCGTTCTGCCGTCTTCGACGACCTCGGGAGCGGCCCCTTCTGAGAACGCGATGACCGGGGTGCCGCAAGCCATCGACTCGAGCATCACCATTCCGAACGGCTCGTTCCACCGAATGGGGAACAGCAGAGCGCGAGCGTTCGCGAGTAGCTCGAGCTTTCGCTCGTGCTGCACCTCACCGAGGTAGACGGCGTCGGGCCCGAGCAACGGAGCGACACGCTCGTCGAAGTACGTTCGTTCCCATGCCTCGCGCATCTTCGCAGCCATCAACACGCGCACGCCTGCCTTTCGGGCGACCTCGATCGCGCGGTGAGCGCCCTTGTCCGGGGACATCCGACCCAGAAAAAGGAAGTACTCGCCGTCCTGGTCGCCGGAACCGTCTCCGAACGCGAACGCCGATGCGTCGAGGCCGTGGTGGATCACTCGTACGACCGGAACCTCGGGCGCAGAGCGCCGTTGAGCATGCGAGACGCAGATGATGGGGACTCGGTGAGCCACGGCTTTGTACAGATCGGTTAGCTCTTCGTTGAACGGGCCGTGGATGGTGGTGACAACCGGCAGGCGCGGGTAGTGCTCGGAGTAGAAGGGTCCTAAGACGGTGTGGTCGTGGACGACGTCGTGGTCCGACAATCCCTCGTATGCGTGGAGCACGTGGCGAAGTTCCGGGACCGCCATCCCGATGCGCATGCCCTCCGCATGGGGGAGCACCCATTTGAGTGGGACCGGGCACGTCGAGTCGCCCGTGGCGAAGAGGGTGACTTCGTGTCCTGCTTCGACCAGCCCTCTCGCGGTCTGGTCGACCACCAGTTCGATCCCGCCGTAGAGAGGAGGGGGGATCGGTGTCCAAGGCGGCGCGATCAGGGCGATTCGCATGTTCGCATTCAACCACCTGTGGGCCGTCTCCCGACAACGAGGCTCTGGTCCGCGTGGGAGCGAAATTGGCTTTAGGCTCGCACGGTTGTCCCGGCGGCGTGGCCGAGTGGTTTAGGCAGGGGCCTGCAAAGCCCCGTACGGGAGTTCGATTCTCCCCGCCGCCTCTTTCACGGGCCTCCTTGAGTAACAGGCGAGTCCCGGTCGGTCAGCACATAGCTCCGGACGGCCTTGGCGAAGCCCTCTTTGTCGTTCGAGTCGGTGACCCTGCGCGCAGCTCGCTGCACCTGGGGGTCCGCGTTGCCCATCGCGATGCTGAGCCCCGAGTGCGCGAACATCAGGACGTCGTTGGGCATGTCCCCGATCGTCGCGATCTCGTCCGTCGAGATCCCGTAGCGTCCGGCCAGGTACTTGGCGACCGCCCCCTTGTTGGCCTCAGGATGGGTCACGTCCAGGTAGTAGGGCTGCGAAGCGGCCGCAGTGACGTGGTCCCCGAACCTCTCGTGTGCCGCCTTCGACGCCTCGGTGATCGCTGCGTGGTCGTCGCTCACCCCGACGATCTTTGCGACATCGTCGGTGAGCCCGTGGATGTCCGTCATCACCTTCGGGTCGAACTTGACCGTCCACGCCTCACGTTCGACGTGCGGACCACCCGGGTCCGGCACGTACCAGTCGGCCCCGCGGTAGACCCACACGCTCAGGTCGAAGGATCTCATCAAGTCGTGGATCGGCACCACCAGGTGGGGAGGGACGGTTCGCTGCTCGATGACCCTCATGTCGCGATCCACGAGAAGCCCGCCGTTGAATGCTGCGATCGGGGTCTGGAGATCGAGGGGCCCGACGAGCATCGCCATGCCTCGAGGAGGCCGGCCGCTCGTGACGGCGAAGAGGATGCTTGCATCGCGCAGCAGCCCTACCGCTTCGATCGCCTCTCTCGTGAGGTCCTTCTCGGGGGTTACGAGAGTGCCGTCTACGTCGGCGAGCAGCAGGCGGATGGCTGTCGCGGAGGTCGGCGATGTCTGCGAACTGGTCAATTCTCGGTCACCCGCGAGTTCCGGGAGGGCCGGCTCCCACGAGGACGGTTGCGCCGCTCGGTCCCCCCGGCCCATCCTGAGCGGCGGTGGTTGACCCGGAGAACGAAAAGAGGCTCGCTGCGGCCGCTGCGGCCGCCCTGGTCGAAGAGGGGATGGCGATAGGTCTCGGTACCGGTTCGACGGTCGAGCATCTGCTGTCGGCGCTCGCCGCACGGAACATCGACGTGCTCTGCGTGGCAACCTCGCCGCGAACCCAGAGGCGGGCTCTCGAGCTGGGCCTGAGGGTCGAGCACTTCGACTCCCGGAGCCTCGACATGGCGATCGACGGCGCCGACCAGATCAGCCCCGAGGGCTGGCTGGTAAAGGGGGGTGGATCTGCGCACACTCGCGAGAAGGTGGTCGCAGCAACTGCGCAGAGGTTCGTCGTCATCGCCGACTCCACGAAACCTGTGGACTCTCTCCATCCGCCTGTTCCCCTGGAGCTGCTCGCGTTCGGGCTCGAGTCGACGCTCGCGCGCCTGGGAACGGTGAGGGTCCGCGACGTGCCGCCCAGTCCGGACGGGGGGGTGATAGCGGACTTCACCGGCGAGCTCGGCGACCCCGCGCATCTCGCCGCCTGGTTGGAGCAGACACCGGGAGTGATCGAGCACGGGTTGTTCCCGCCTTCGATGGTGACGTCGATCCTCGTGGGGCGCGGCGACTCCGTAGAGCGGATCGACGTTCGCTCTCACTGACCGAGGCGACCGGCCGCCTGCGGGTCGGCCAGGATCGTCGACCGCCCAGCCTCGACCCGCGAGGCGGGAATCGACCTGTCACCCGCGACCAGTTTCCCGAGGGCCTCTCGTTTGTCCTCCCCGCTCACGAGCCAGAGGGTCTCCTGAGCACGCGCGAGCGCCGGATAGGTGAGGGTCATGCGCCGGTGACCCTGATAGGGCTC
>Ga0116219_10000390_pt1 | contig 45838 bp, 35 predicted proteins | sample Sb_taG_4_FD_91019 | JGI IMG/M metagenome (GOLD analysis project Ga0116219, IMG submission 91019) | Peat soil microbial communities from Weissenstadt, Germany - Sb_50d_6_BS metaG | ecosystem: Environmental > Terrestrial > Soil > Wetlands > Peat | place: Germany: Weissenstadt | collected 2010-09-21 | reverse complement strand
GCCCCTCATCCCCTTACTACCACTTCAGCCGGATCTTCGAGGACGGCGGCCGGTTCTGGACGCTCTTCGTCGTTGTAGACGATTCGACGGCCGCCTACGGCGTCCGTCGAATCGTCTACAACGACTGCCAGTGACGGAAGACGCCGCGCCCACCGCCCACCCGCACCACCGCCAGGTTTATCGTCTCCCGCGGGCCGGGGCGAACGCGAAACGACAAGCAGCACTACGTCCCCCAGCGGCGCAGCAACTGATGCTCGACGCCGAGCTGATCGCAGACGCGGCCGACGATGAAATCGACCTGGTCCTGGAGCGTGCGCGGCCGGGTGTAGAAGGCGGGCATCGCCGGCAGCACCACGGCCCCCGCCTCGGCACAGGCGGCCAGGTTGCGGAGCTGGATCAGGTGCAGCGGCGTTTCACGCGGCACCAGGATCAGCTTGCGCCGCTCCTTCAGGTGGACGTCGGCGGCGCGGTGGATGAGGTTTTGCGACAGCCCGTGCGCGATGGCGGCCACGGTGCCCATGCTGCACGGGCAGATCACCATGCCGGCGGTCAGGAACGAGCCGCTGGCGATGCCCGCCTGGAAATTGCGGTAGTCGTGATAAGCGACGCGCCCCGGCAGTCCCGCGGCCGCGTCGCCGAGCAGGTCGCCCAGCTCGAAATGGTCGAGGCGCACCCGGCGCTCCAGCTCCAGCTCCATCACCTCGACCGCCGCGGGGCTGATCGTCAGGTGGACCGTCCGGCCGAGGCGCAGCAGCACCTCGAGCAGGCGCACCCCATAGGGAGCGCCGCTGGCGCCGGTCAGGGCCAGGACGAGGTCGGTGGCGGCCATGCTGCGGACCCTACTGACTCCGGTGTCCTCGCGGTATTATAGGAGGAACGGAGTTTCCCCCATGACACCCGACTTCTCGCGCCTGGCCCGGCTGTCTGTCTTCGCGGTCGCGCTACTCCTCTTGCCGTCCGCCCGCGCCGACGACTGGCAGTTTGACGTGGTCGTCCTCAAGCCCGGTGTCCGCGAAGACGCCCGAATCCTGAAAGGGCTGCTCGTCGATTACAAGGAGGGCGCCGCGGAGGTGGAGATCCGCGTCATCCACCGCGAGGACGGCGAGCCGACGCGCCTCGAGCCATCGACCTATACCTACAAACGATCCCAGATCGAGTCCATCGAGCCGCTCGACGCCGACGGGCGGGCCCTCCTCGAACGGCGCCTCAAGCAGCTCCACCCGCGGGAGCTGTCCCGGCGCCTTCGCGAGGTGAAGCGCGAGGCCGTCGCCATCGACTTCGGCAAGGCCGGCAAGAAGGCCGGCTTCCGCCACGGCGACGAGGGCAAGTACTTCACGCTGGAATCGAACGTCAGCGACGAGCTGTTCCGCCGCAGCGCCGTGGCCCTGGCCGACATGTTCAACGCCTACGCCCACGCCCTGCCGCCGCACGACGCCACGGCCCGGCCGAAGCCGATCGCGATCCTCCTGGCCGGTACGCAGGCCGACTACCAGGCGGTCCTGGCGGGGCGCGGCCTCAACATCTTCAACCCGGCCTTCTACGACCCGGCTGGCAACAGGATCGTCTGCGGCTCCGACCTCGTCCGCCTCGGCGCGCAGCTCGAAAAGGCCCGCGAGGAAAACCAGAGAGTGTCCGAGGAGCTGACGAAGCGCGAGGAGGAGCTGAAGAAGCTCTACAAGCACAAGGTGCCCCCGGCGGTCATGCGCCCCATCAAGGAGGGCCGCGAGCAACTCGCCGAGGCCGAGGCCGCCAACGCCAAGTTCTTCGACGAGGCGACGCGTGTACTGTTCGGGCGCCTCCGCCATGAGAGCTTCCACGCCTACCTGGCGAATTTCGTCTGCACCGGCGACCGCGCGGAGATGCCGCGCTGGCTCAACGAGGGGTTGGCCCAGCTCTTCGAGACGGCGCTGTTCGAGGCCGACGACGTGCGCCTCGGCCGGCCCGACACGGGGCGGCTCAAGCGCGCCCAGGCCGCCCTCGCCGCCGGAGAGCTGGTGCCCCTCAAGGACCTGCTGCGCTCCGGACCCAAGCAGTTCCTTGTGATCCATGCCAGCGACAAGGAGACGTCCGACCGCTATTACCTCACTTCGTGGGCGCTGGCGCTGTACCTGGCCGACGTCCACAGACTCCTGGGCAGCAAGCAGTTCGACGCCTACGGCGGCGCGACGCACGCCAAGGACGACCCACTCGATGCGTTCGCCGTACTGGTCGGCACCAAGCGGGACAAGTTGGGGGAGTTCGAGGAGACGTTCCACCGCTACGTCCGCGACCTAAAGCCCAAGCGCATCCCCGGCCGGCCCCGGTGAAGGTTATTTCTTCAGCCAGCGGTCGAGCCACTCGTACGCCACCTTGCGCACGTCCTCGGGAAAGTCATGCGCGCAGTCGGGGTAATTGGCGCTCAGCCGGTCGCCCGCCCCCAGCAGCTCGTACACCGGCTTCGCGGCCTTGATACAGTCCTTGACGCCCTGCACGTCGAAGTTGTGGTCCTTCAGCGGCGCGCTGGCCAGGAACGGCCGCGGTGCCAGTGCCGCCACCACCTCCGGGAAGTCGAACGGCACCTTCTCCGGCTTCAGGTCGTACACCGTCCGCAGGCGCGGCATGTAGCCGTCGTGGCTCCAGCCCTTCAGGTCGCCCTTCATGTACGTCGGAAAGCTGCAAAATCCGCAGTTCGACACGACGCACTTGATCCGCGGGTCGAACGCCGCCACGAACAGTGAGTTGTGCCCGCCGAGCGAATGGCCGATGACGCCGACGCGCTCGGCATCGACCTCGGGCAGCGACACCAGCACATCGACCGCGCGCAGGTGGTTCCAGATTCCTTTCATGGTGGCGCTGGCGTAACCGAGCTTGTACGGGTCGCAGGTCGAGTCGCCCGAGGCCGGGTAGTCCGGGGCGAGCGTGACGTAGCCGCGCTCGGCCAGGTGAACGGCGTACTGCCGATCCGGCTTCGCTCCGAACCCCGCCGGCACACCCTTGCCGAGTACACGGTCCGTCGGGTGCAGGCAGAGGACTGCCGGCAACTTGCCCTTGCGCTCGAGCGGAATGAACAGGTAGGCCGCCACGCGGTCGTCCTTCTCCGCGGCGAAGCTGATCTTGCGGCGGATGAACTGGTCCGTCTTCACCTCCTCAATCACCTTTACGTCGAGCGGGACCTTCTTCTCCTTGCCGGGCAGCGGGCCCATGACGAGCTGCATGTTGGCCAGGATGTGCTCGCGCCGCTTCGGCCAGTCCTCGGCCTTCGTAATGGGCTGCTCTTTGCCGTCGGCGTCGCGCCAAATGAGGAGCTTCGTCTTGTCCGGGTAGAACGGCGGCTCGGCGGCGCGGGCGACCGTCGCCAGGCCGGCGGCAATGACGAGCAAAGCGAGACGTTTCATCGGCATCACTCCGCGGGGAACACCTTCTCCGGTAGCAGAAGCCGGCGCGCGCGGTCGATCCGCGCCACGGCGACCAACCCGCCCCGGGCGTCGAACACCGCGGTCTCGTCAGCGTCCGGCGCCGCAGTCCTTTCGCCACACGGAACGCCTTGTCCCTGGCGGAGGCGCGTCACGGCGGCATCGTCCAACGTCAGGCGCGGCAATTCGGCAAGTGCCGCCGACACGGGCAACACCTTCGCCAGCGCCGCCGGGCCGTCGGCATCGAGCGGCACGGCCTCCTCCACGCGGAACGGGCCGACGCGCATCCGCCGGAGCGTCTCGACGTAGCCGCCGCAGCCGAGGCGCTCGCCCAGGTCGCGCGCCAGCGAACGAATGTACGTCCCCTTGCCGCAGCGCACCTCGATCTCCAGGCGCGGATAGTCGCAGGCCAGCACGTCGATCCCGTGGACGCGCACGCGCCGTGCCTCCAACGTGACCTGCCGCCCGCGCCGCGCCAGGTCGTAAGCGCGCTGACCGCTCACCTTCGCGGCCGAGTACGCCGGCGGCACCTGCTCGATTTCGCCGACGAAGGCGCGCAACGCCTCCTCCACGGCCGCCCCGTCGGGGGGAACGGCAACATCGGCGAGGGCGACGGTCCCGTCCGCGTCGTCGGTGTCGCTGCGGGCGCCGAGGCGGACGCCGGCGCGGTAGGTCTTGCCCATGTCCTGAACGTATTCCGTCAGGCGCGTGGCCGCGCCGAGGCACAGCACCAGGACACCGGTCGCCAGCGGGTCGAGGGTGCCGGTGTGGCCGGCCTTCGTGCCGCGCGGGAACCACGACAGGGCGCGGTCCAGGGCGTCGCGCGAGGTCATGCCGCCGGGCTTGTCGATAGCGAGGAGGCCGTGAATCTGTTTGGAGGGCATGTCGGTTGACCGTCCTGTCGCCGCTTGCGGCTTCGCAATCATTCCTGCGAAGCCGCAAGCGGCCCCGCGGCAATTATTTCTTCCCGGTCAGCTCGTCGGCGAGCTTGTCGGCCTCGTACACCTTGCGCAGCGCCTCGGTGATGCCTCGCGAATGCACCGCCAGAGCGCGGGCCACCTCCTCGGTGTAGACGAAGTCCAGCACCAGCGATTGGATGTTGCCGTCGAAGATGATGCCGACAAACTCCCCGTTGCGGTTGACCACCGGGCTGCCCGAGTTGCCGCCGATGATGTCCGCCGTGCAGACGAAGTTGAACGGCGTCTTCAGGTTCAGCTTGTTCTTGCGCTGCACCCAGCGCTCCGGCAGGTCGAACGGCGGCTGGTTGTGGTGCTCCGCCGAGCGCTCGTACAGCCCCGCAAAGGTCGTCTCGAACGGGACGTGCTTACCGTTCTCCTCGTAGCCCTTGACCACGCCGAAGGACAACCGCAGCGTGAAGGTCGCGTCGGGGTAGGTGCTCGTCCCCTCGACGGCGAACTTCGCCTTGGCGATCTGAGCATACGCCTGCTGCTTGACCTCACTTTCCGCCTCGACAACCTTGCGCACGGCACGGGCGGGGGCGTCGATGGTATGGGCCAGCTCGATCATCGGGTCGTGGGCGTCGTTCACCGCCGTCCTGCCACCCTCGTACAGCTTCTTGCGCACATCCACGTCCTTGAGCCGGGTGCCCGTGACCAGTTCAGTCGCCCGCTCCTGCGGCGACTTGCCGGCCAGCACCGTCTTGAGGATGTCACTGTCGGCCCCCAGCTGGTTCGCGAGGAACGTCAGCGAGTTGGCCAGTCTCATGATCTCGAAATCCTCGTAGATCTCCTCCTTCGAGAAGAGGGTGTCCTTGAGCGAAGCCAGGTTCGACTCGCGGAATTCGCGCAGCCGTTCGCCGCTCGGCTTGGGCAACTCCTCGCTCGCCCGCAGCAGCGTGCGGCCGATGCGGAAGAGATGGCTGTTGAAGCCGCGGGCGCCTTCGAGCATGTTGTAGCGCAGGCTGTTCTGGCCGAGCACCTTCTGGGCCCCGGCGATCTTGTCCCACGCCCCGCCCGCGTCCTTCAGATCGGGGTTGTCCGCCACCGCCGCCCGCAATTTCTTCTCCGCCTCGCGCTTCTTGCCCATGATCGACGGGTCGAGCAGCCCGCCCATCCCGCCCTCGCGCGCCTTGCGGCTGTTCTGCACGCTGAACAGGTCCTCCTTGGCCCGGCGGGCGTTCTCCTCGCTGCGGTTGCTGTAGACCGAGTAGGCCACTTCCATCCGGTTCAGCAGCTGCAGCGAGAAGGGGAAGATGCGGTCGCGCTGGTATTCCAGGTCGGCCACGGTACTCAGCCGGTCGGTGCGGCCCGGGTGCCCGCTGACGAAGACCAACTCGTCGTCCCTGGCGCCTTCCTTGCTCCATTTCAGGTAGTTCTCGATCTTCGCCGGCTTGCCGTCCTCGTAGACGCGGAAGAAACAGACGTCGAGGTCGAAGCGCGGGTACTCGAAGTTGTCGGGGTCGCCGCCGAAGAAGGCGATCTGCTGCTCCGGGGCGAAGACCAGGCGCACGTCGGTGTACTTCTTGTAGGTGTAAAGGTTGTACTGACCGCCCTGGTAGAGCGTCACGACCTCGGTGTGGGCCGGCTTGATGCCCGCCTTCTCGGCCTTCTCGAGCCCTTCGCTCTCGATCTCGGCCAGCACGGCACGGCGGGCGGCCGCGGCCTTGTCCGGCGTTAGTCCCTCGGTGACCGCCGCGTTGACGCGCTTGCTGACGTCCTCGATCTTCATCAGGACGTTCAATTCCTCCTGCTCGGCCTTCACTTCCTTGTCGTGGGAGTCAGCATAAAAGCCATCCTTGACGTAATCCTTGCCCCCCGGCTTGCTGATCTGCTGCAGGACGGTCAGGCCGACGTGGTGGTTGGTCAGCACCAGGCCGTGCGGCGAGACGAACGAGCCGGAGCCGCCGCTGTTGAAGCGCACCGACGACTTCTGCACGTGCTCCAGCCACTTCGGCGTCGGGTCGAACTTGTACTTGTCCTCCAGCAGCTTGCGGGGCGGGTTGGTGAATAGCCACATGCCCTCGTCGGCGCGGGCGGCCACCCCGACCAGCGCCAGCACGACGAACGACAACAGTGCGGTTCTCATGACAGGGCCTACTCCTTGTGGGGGATGAATTGTTTAGCCGCCGCGCTCGTAGTGACCGCATTTATGCGGTCGGGTCGGCCCCGACCGCATAAATGCGGTCACTACGAGCGCGGCGGCTAAACGCGCTTACTTCTTTCCCGTCAGTTCCTTGGCCAGCTCCGGGGCGTCGTACACCTTGCGCAGCGCCTCGACAATGCCGCGGGCATCGACGGCCACCGCCCGCGCCTGGGTGTCAGTGTAGGCGAAGTCCGCCGGCAGCGACTGAATGTTACCGTCGAAGATCAAGCCGACGACCTCGCCTTTCCTGTTCACGACGGGGCTGCCCGAGTTGCCGCCGATGATGTCCGCCGTGCAGATGAAGTTGTAGGGCGTCCGCGCGTCGATCTTTTCCTTACGATCGAGGAAGCGCTTCGGCAGGACGAACGGCTCCCGATGGCCGTGCTCCGCGGCGTGGGCGAAGGCCCCTCCGAGGGTCGTGAACGGCCCGACCTTGCGGCCGTTCTCCTCGTAACCCTTGACGGTGCCGAAGGCCAGCCGCAAGGTGAAAGTCGCGTCGGGGTACTGGTCCTTGCCCTTGAGGGCGAAAATGGCCTTGCTGATCTTGGCGTAAGCCTGCGTCTGCGGCTCCTCGACCTTCTCCTCGTACTGCTTGCGCATGTCGCGCGACGGGCCATCGATGAGCCGGGCCAACCGGATCATCGGGTCGTCCGACTCCTCGACGGCCTGCTTGCCACCATCGAAGAGCGCTTTGCGCGCCGCCACGTCGCGCAGCTTCGTCCCCTTGACCAGCTCGGCGGCGCGGGCCTGCGGCGACTTGCCGGCGAGGACCGCTTTGACCGGTTCGGCGTCGCCTCCGGCGACCTCGGCCAACAGGCTCAGCGAGTCGGCCAGTTTCAGCGTCTCGAAGTCCTCGTAGATCGGCGCCTCGGAAAAGAGGAGCTGCTTCAGCGAGGGCAGGTTGGACTCGCGGTACTCGCGCAGGCGTTCGGCGTTGGGCTTCTCCTTCTCGTCGGCGTGGCGCACCAGCGTTCGGGCGATGCTGAACAACTCGCTGTTGAAGGCCCACGGGGCGCCGAGGCCGCGACCGGCCCCCTCGAAGAGCTGATAAGGGTGATACAACTTCCGCTGCGCCTTGACCGACTCCTCCACCTGCTCCCAGGCGTCGCCGTACTGCTTCTTCAGGTCGGCGTCCTTCTCGACGGCGGCGCGCAGCGCCTTCTCGTCGGCCCGCTTCTTCTCCAGCACGGCCGGGTCTTGCAGGCCGGCCACCATGCCCACGAGCAGCTTGCGGCTGTTCTGGACGCGCAGCAAATCGGCCTGGGCCCGCCGCGCGTTCTCCTCGTCGCGGTCGGCCCAGCTCTTGAACGTCACCTCGCGGCGGCGCATCAGGTTGAGGAACAGCGGATAATTCGCGTCGCGGAACAATTCGAGATGCCCCACCGTATTCAGGCGGCTGGTGCGCCCCGGGTGGCCGCTGACGAAGACCAGGTCGTCCTCCTTCGCGCCCGCCTGGCTCCAACTCAGGTGGTACACGACCTGGGCCGGCTTGCCGTCCTCGTAGACGCGGAAGAAACAGACGTCGAGGCAGTAGCGCGGGAACTCGAAGTTGTCCGGGTCGCCGCCGAAGTGGGCGGCCTCGGCCTGGGGGGCGAAGACCAGGCGTACGTCGGTGTACTTCTTGTAGGTGTACAGGTGGTACTGGCCGCCCTGGTAGAGCGTCACCACGTCGGCGCGGATGCCGGCCTTGTCGTCGGAAGCCTTCTTCTCAAGGGTGTTCATCGCGGCCCGGCGGGCCTTTTCCGCTTCGGCGGGGCTCATGTCCGGCTTGACCGCGGCCTGGACCTTGTCGGTGACGTCCTCGATCCCCTGAAGCACGACCAGCTCCATGTCGTGGCACTTCAACTCGTCGGCCGGGGTCTTCGCGAGGAAGCCGTCGCGGACGAGGTTGCGCTCCTTGGTGGCGAGCTTGCTGAGGGCACCGCGGCCGACGTGCTGGTTGGTCATCACCAGGCCGGCCGGCGAGACGAAGCTGCCGGAGCCGCCGGGGAAGCGGACCGACGACTTCTGGAGGTGCTCGAACCATTTGCCGTCGGGCTCGAAGCCGTACCTCTCCTGCAGCGCCTTGAGCGGCGGGGCGGAGTACAAGTACATGCCCTCGTCGGCAGGCGCGGTCGCTACCAAAGCGACAAGGAAGGCGAGGGTGGAGAGGACGGCCACGGGGAAGCGCCGGGTTGTCATACGGTGTCTCCTTCGCAGGGGGTGACACCGTGGACTCTATGAACGCGGAGGGGCCGTCGCCAGATTCCTCGTTTCGCGAATCGATGAATCGAGGGCGGCCGCCAAACTTAGCACATGGTCATTTCGGAGGGGGTCGAGCCGAGGTGCAGGGTGCCCAGGTCGTGTCCCGACAGGATCACCACGCGGAAGCTGAGCGGGCCAAAGCGCACCTCGTCGCCGTGGTGGATCGGCGTCAGAAAGTTGGCCGGGTGGCCGTTGACGAATGTTCCGTTGAGCGATTCCAGGTCGAGAAGAAAGACCTCGCCGTCGCGGTGAATGAAACGGCAGTGGCGACGCGATATGAAACCGAGGGGGAGACAAATGTCGCATTCATTCCCTCGACCCACAGTCATCGGAAAGTGGTCGAGGTAGAGGTCACCCACGACGGTCGAGGTCCAGGTAGTTTGAAGACGGAGCCGCATAACTCTTATCCTTCTCCCCGGCGAATCAGGCTGCTCCAAGCGAGCAGCGTTGGCCGGGCTGTTATTGGAAAGTGCATTTCCCGTGCCGGTTCAGCATCAAGGGCGATCTCATCCAGTAAGTGTTTAATTCCCAGGGACTTGTGACATGAGCTTTCCAGGGGAACGGCAAGCCGACGAATGTTGAACCTCGGCTGATGTTCGTCCGCCTCCGCTCGAAAATCCATCGACAGAACTGGAGCCTTCTGTTGCCCGCGCGGCGCCCCGGCGAGCGCAATCCCTACAATCCTCCTCATGGCAGCGGACGCCCTTCCCCTTCTGGAATACCTCGACCTGCCGCCGTCCCCCGCAACCTTCGTGGGAATCTTGCCGGGGCCGGTGCGGCTCTGGCTGGCGGACCAGGTCGGCCAGCCGACGCCGGCGCAGTGCCTCGCCTGGCCGACCCTCGCGGCCGGGAAGCACCTTCTTCTCTGCGCCCCGACCGGCGGCGGCAAGACCCTCGCCGCGTTCCTGCCGCTCCTTGGCGAGCTGCTCACGGGCCCGCTGGTCCCCGGGGTGCGCTGCCTCTACCTCGCCCCGCTGAAGGCCCTGGGCAACGACGCCCGCAAGAACCTGCGCGCCCACATCGACGGCATCCGTCGCTTCCCCCTGGAAGGGTTCGGCAACGTCCGCGTCGGCCTGCGGACCGGCGACACCTCGGCCCGCGTTCGGCAGGAACAGCGACTGGCCCCCCCCGAAATCCTCCTGACCACGCCGGAAAGTCTTGCCGTCTTGCTCAGTCAGGAATGGGCGGTCGAGATGTTCGCCAACCTGCGCTGGGTGATCGTGGATGAGGTTCACGCCCTCGCGGCCGGCAAGCGGGGTTGCGACCTGAGCCTGAGCCTGGAACGCCTCACGCACCTCGTCGGCGGCGAGTTGCAGCGCGTCGGCCTGTCCGCGACCTGCGCGCCGGCCGCTGAGGCGGCGTCGTTCCTGGTCGGGGTTGAGCGTCCCTGCGTCGTCGCCCGGGTCCCCGAGACGGCGCGGTTGGAGCTGACCGTCGAGCCGCTCGCGGAGGGGACCGGTTTCCTGGCCGCACTGGTCACGCGCCTGGAGGGCGAGCTGCGCGGCAACCGCAGCACGCTGATCTTCGCGAACACGCGCAGCCTGGCGGAGCGCCTGTCGTGGGCCCTGCGCCGCCGCTTCCCCGAATGGGTCGATGAGATTGCCGTGCATCACTCGAGCCTGGCGCCCAAGCGCCGTCGGGTGGTGGAGCGCGGCTTGAAGCACGGCGAGTTGCGGGCGGTGGTCAGCAGCGCGAGCCTGGAGTTGGGGATCGACGTCGGCAGCGTGGACGGTGTGGTGCTGGTCCATCCGCCGGGCGACGTGGTGCGGCTGCTGCAGCGCGTCGGCCGGTCGGGGCACGGGCCGGGGCGGCCGAAGCGCGGCCTGGTGCTCACCGCGAGCGCCGGCGAACTGCTGGAGGCGGCGGTGACGGCGGCGGCGACGCGCTCGGCGCAGTACGAGCCGTTATGCGTGCCGGCGCACCCGCTGGACGTCCTGTGCCAGCAGCTGCTCGGCATGGCGGCGGCGCGGTCGTGGACGGCCGACGAGGCATTCACCCTGGTGCGGCGCGGCCACCCTTACCGCGACTTGACCCGCGACGACTTCGACGCCTGCCTGGACTACCTGTCCGGCCGCCGCCGCGAAAAGGGGTCGGGAGTCGTTTCCCCCTGGCTGCCGGCGCGCCTCTCCTGGCACGGCGACGAGTTCCGCATTTGCGATCAGCGCACGGCGAAGTTGCTCCGCCGCAACGTCGGCACCATCCTCGCCGAGACGACGCGCCCCGTCGTCGTGGGCACGGACGGTGAAAATAGCAAATTGATCGGCGAAGTCGAGGAACCCTTCGCGGAGCGTCTCAACCCGGGCGACCGCTTCCTGCTCGACGGCCGCTGCCTGGAGCACCGCCGCGACGACGGCCGGGCGCTGCTCGTCGAGGAGGTCGTCGGCCGGCCGGTGGTGCCGCGCTGGGGGGCCGACGGCCGGCCCCTGTCGGCGGAACTGGCCCGGCGCCTGTACCTGCTGCGCGTCCGGGCGGGGGAAGCGCTGCGCTGCGGCGGCGCGGCGCTGGCGGCGCTGCTGCGCGACGACTGCGGCCTGGGCGACGGCGCGGCCGCGGTGCTGGTGGCCCACTTCGAGCGGCAGGAGTGCGCCAGCGAGATCCCCGACGCGGCGACGTGCCTGATCGAGGTAGTGCCGCGCCAGGAGGCGGCCGACCACTACCTGCACACGCCGCTCAACCGGGCCGGCAACGACGCCCTGGCGCGCGTCGCGGTGCTGCGCCTGGCGCGCGACCACGGCCGGCCGGCGCAGTCGCTCGTCACCGACCTGGGATTCATGGTGTCGGTCGCGGGCGCCGAGGTCGGCCCGGACGACTGGCGGCGCCTGCTGGCGGTCGCGGGATTCGACGCCGAGCTGTCCGAGGCGCTGCGCGACAGCGCCGCCTTGCGGGCGCGCTTCCAGCGCGTGGCCCTCACGGGGCTGATGCTGCTGCGCAACCCGCTGGGGCGGAAGCCGCGCGTCGGCGGCCGCGACTGGGGCGAACGGCGGCTGTTCGACAAGGTGCGCCGCGGCGACCCCGACTTCGTGCTGCTGCGCCAGGCCGAGCGCGAGGTGCGCCGCGACGTCTGCGACGGCCCGGCGGCGCGGCAGTTCGCCGAGGAGCTGCCGCGCTGGGCCGTGCGCTGCCGGCGCCTGGCGCGCATTTCGCCCTTTGTGGAGGGATGGGGGCCGGTGAGCCCGGGGCCGGCGGAAGAGGTCACGTCGCCCGACGAGGCGCTACGCCGGCTGCACGCGGCCCTGATGGGGGCGCCGTGATGCTCGTCCATTCCGACTGGCTACTGACCCCCGAGCGCGTCGCCGTCCACGTCCCCACGGCGACTGCGGTCGCCGCCGACCTGCACCTGGGCTACGACCAGGCCCGGCAGCGCCGCGGCGAGGCCGTCCCGCTGGCCGGCCTCGACGACCTGCTGCACGCCCTCGCCGTGCTGGTGCCGCGGCACGGCCTGCGCCGCCTCGTCATCGCCGGCGACCTGGTCGAGGACGCGGCCGGCTGGGCCCTGGTACACGACCTGCTGCGCTGGCTGGGCGAGCACGACCTGGAGCTGGCGGGGATCGTGCCGGGCAACCACGACCGCGGCTTCGCCCGTGCCGGGCTCTCGTTGCCGCTTTGCCCGGACGGGGTGCGCCTGGGGGAATGGCTCGTGATCCACGGCGACGGCACGCTGCCGCCCGGCCGGCTGATCCTGGGACATTTCCATCCGTGTTTGCGCTGGAGCAGCCGCGTCAAGGCCCCCTGCTACCTGATCGGCGACGAGCGGATCGTGCTGCCGGCGTTCTCACCCGACGCGGCTGGGGTCAACGTCCTTGCGGGGCGGCGCTGGCGCGGCTATCGGTGTGCCGCCGTCGCCGGCGACCGCGTGCTCGACTTCGGCGAGGTGAGCCGATTGGCCGCGCTCCCCTTCGGGTCGCGGCGAGCCTAGAATACAGTTTTCCCTCGCCGGAGAGCACATCAATGCCGTCCCCCGCCGACCGCTGGATCGCCGACCGCATGAGTCACATTGAATCATCCGGGATCCGCAAAGTCTTCGAGTTGGCCCGCAGCCTGAAGGATCCCGTCAACCTCAGCATCGGCCAACCACACTTCGACGTGCCCGAGCCCGTCAAGGCGGCCGCCAAGGACGCCATCGACCGCGGACTCAACGCCTACACCGTCACGCAGGGCATCCCCGAGTTGCGCGCCCGTATCGCCGACGACCTGCGCCGGCAGTACGGCCACGCCGACCGCGAGGTCTTCATCACCAGCGGCACCAGCGGCGGCATCGTCCTGGCCCTGATGTGTACCGTGAACCCCGGCGACGAGGTCATCGTCTTCGACCCCTACTTCGTCATGTACCCGCACCTCATCCATCTCGCCGGCGGGACGCCGAAGTACGTCAGCACCTACCCGGACTTCCGCATCGACGTGGACCGCGTCCGCGCCGCCGTCACGCCGCGCACCAAGGCCATCCTGGTCAACAGCCCCGCCAACCCCACCGGGGCCACCGCCGACGCCGGCCACCTGCGCGACCTGGCCAGGTTGGCCCGGGAAAAGAACGTGCTGCTCATCAGTGACGAGATTTACCGGACCTTCTGCTACGACGAGCCGTTCGCCAGCCCGGCCGTGTACAACGAGGACGTGCTGGTCATCGACGGCTTCAGCAAGTCGCACGGCATGACCGGCTGGCGCCTCGGCTTCGCCCACGGGCCGGGCCGACTCATCCAGGAGATGATCAAGCTGCAGCAGTTCACCTTCGTGTGCGCCCCAAGTGTCGTGCAATGGGCCGGCGTCACGGCCTGGGACACCGACGTGTCCGGCCACGTCGCCGACTACCGCCGCAAGCGCGACCGGATCGTCGCGGGGCTGAAGGACCGTTTCGAGATGGTCAAACCGGGCGGGGCGTTCTACGTCTTCCCCAAGGCGCCGTGGGGCAGCGGCAGCGAGTTCGTCGCCGAGGCCATCCGCAATTCGCTGCTGGTCATCCCGGGGAACGTGTTCAGCCGCCAGGACACGCACTTCCGCATCAGCTACGCCGCCGAGGACCGTACTATCGACCGGGGGATCGAAATCCTGAATCGACTGGCGCGGCGCTAAGAATAAGAAACTGTCTCAAAAACCCTCTTGCGGCTTCGCAGGCAAGATTGCGAAGCCGCAAGCGGCGGATCTGTGCGCCCGTATCGTAACGGTCGGGGCAGTCAGGGTTGACTGGCTCAGAATGTAAGTCACAATGAAGGCTGAATGGGGTCCGCCCTTCCCTGGGGCGGGTGGGAGAGTTCGCCGGCGCGGTTGGAGCCTCATGCCTGCCACACCTGCCTGCACACGATTTCAAGCGATCCCTTCACGACTGAAAGGACCCAAGTTCATGACCAAGGCAATGCTCGCGGGCTTGCTGGGAGGCTTGACCGCCCTGCTGATAATGGCCCTGCCGCTCCGGGCCGCGGAGGAGGCGAAGGCCCCCAAGGCGTTCGTCGTGCTGATCGGCGTCGGCAAGTACAGCGACGGCGCCATCCAGACCCGGCCGCACGCCGAGGACGACGTCAAAGCCCTCTACGACCTGTTCACCGATCCTGTCTACCTCGGCGTGCCCAAGGACCATGTCAAGCTCCTCCTTGGCGGCGCCGCCGACAAGGGGCGCAACAGCCAGGAGGCGACCAAGGACAACATCCTCAAGGCCGCCAAGTGGGTCGCCACCGAGGCCGGGCGCGACGACCTGGTCATCTTCACCTACGTCGGCCAGGGAGCGGCGCTGGGCGAGCGCGGCGACCACATCGCCTACTTCGCCACCGACTCGTCCGTGAAGGACCCCACCAATACGGCCGTGCTGGCCACCGCCCTCGGGGAAGACCTGGACAAACTACAGAGTCGCAAGGTCTGTCTTTTCGTGGACGTCTACTTCAAGGGCTACAAGCCGGCCGGCGGCGGCAAGCCGGCCGACCCGGACGTCTCCGCCGCGGCCTTCTTCAAGGAGTTCCTTGGCAAGGACAGCCTGGAGGAGGAGGCGCCGTCCCCCGGCCGCGTCCTCTACCTGGCCAGCGGCAGCGGCCGCCACGCCTCGCCCGACGGCGAGAAGAACGGCCTGTTCACCCAGGTCCTCCTCGACGCCCTCAAGGGCAAGGCCGACAAGGAGGGCGATGAGGCCGACGGCGTCGTCACCGCCGATGAGCTGACCGGTTACCTGCGCGAGCAGCTCCCTGCCCTGGTGAAGAAGCACGTGGCCAACGAGAAGGACCGCCCCAACTTCGCCGTCCTCGCCGGCCTCGACGCGCACATCGTCCTGACCCACAACCCCGCGGTCGAGGCCAAGGTCAACGAGCGCCTCGACAAATTCGCCGCCCTGGCCAAGGACAACCAGTTCGACGCCGGGGTCGTGCAGGAGGGCAAGGCGCTGCTCAACCGCATGCCCAGGCTCGAGTCGCAGCGCAACCTCCGCAAGGAGTACCAGTCGCTGGTCGATGGCAAGGAGCCGGCCGACAAGTTCCTCGAGAATCGGTCGAAGATCCTCGAAGGCATGAAACTGCCGCACAAGTCGGCCCGCGACTTCGCCGAGACGGTCCTCGACGGCATCGACATCGTCAAGAAGAATTACGTCAAGGAAACCAGCAAGGGCCAGCTGGTCGAGTGGGCCGTCCGCGGGCTGTACCGCGCCCTCGACGAGCCGGTGCCCGACGACGTGGGCAAGAAGCTCGCCGGCATCAAGACCATGAAGGAGCGCGAATTGCGCGAGCTGCTCACCGACGTCCGCGAGCGCCTCGGCAAGCGCGAGGACCTGGACAACCACAAGGACATCGACGACACGCTGCTGCGGATGCTGCGTCACCTCGACCCGTACACGACCTTCTACAGCCCCGAGGAGCTGCGGCACGCCGAGGCGGACGTGTCGGGCGAGTTCATCGGCGTCGGCATTCAGGTCCGCAAGGACGCCAACACCGACCAGTTGCAGGTCATCACGCCGATTTACGGCAGCCCGGCCTTCAAGGCCGGCGCGCAGGCCGGCGACCTGGTCACGGCCATCACGCGCCTGGTGGACGACGACGGCAAGCCGCTGGAGAAGCCGGAGGTCATCCCGACCAAGGGGCTGTCGGTCAACGACGCGGTCAAGAAGATCGCCGGCCTGCCGGGCACCAAGGTGCGCCTGACGGTGCAGCGCAAGGGTACCGACAAGCCCCTCGACCTCGACATGGAGCGCCAGCCCATCGCGACCGAGTCGGTCTTCGGCTACCGGCGCAAGGACGACGCCAAGTGGGACTTCTGGGTCAATCGCGACCACAAGATCGCCTACATCCGCCTGTACCAGTTCCAGCGCAACTCGACGCACGACCTGGTGGAGACGATGGCCCAGCTGAAGACGGAGGGCATCAAGGGCCTCGTCTTCGACCTGCGCTTCAACCCGGGCGGCTACCTGGAGAGCGGTCGCGACGTCACCGACCTGTTCATCGACGACGGCGTGATCGTCGAGATTCGCCCGCGCGAGGGCACGCCGCACGTCATGCGCGGCCAGAAGTCGGGGATCTACCGCTACGAGGTCCCCGGCACGGACCAGGAAGAGGCGCGCGACCTGCCGAGCTACACCGAGTTCCCGATGGTGGTGCTGGTCAACGGGCTGAGCGCCAGCGCCAGCGAGATCGTGTCGGCCGCGCTGCAGGACCACGGCCGGGCGCTCATCATGGGCGAGCGCAGCTACGGCAAGGGCAGCGTCCAGCAGATCTTCAACTTCGAGAAGGACCCGAAGACGAAGAAGGTCACGAGCAAGATCAAGGTGACCAACGCCTCGTTCTGGCGGCCGAGCGGCAAGAACCTCAACAAGAGAAGCACGCAGGGCCGGCCGGAGGACGAGTGGGGCGTCATCCCCGACAAGGTGATCCCGCTGGAGGTGGCCGAGCGCACCGAGCTGTCGGAGCACCTGCGCGACGCCGAGATCATCCGGGCCACGCCGGCCCTGTCCACCGAGGACAAGAAGGACACCTTCAAGGACAAGCAGCTCGACGCGGCCCTGGAGTACCTCCGCGCCCAGCTCAAGATTGCGAAGAAGGCCGACACGTCGGCGAAGAAGGGCGGCTGACGGCTCGGCCGCAAACGGCGTGCAAGCGTCACAACCTGCACAGGCCCACGGGACCGATCCCGTGGGCCTTTTTTCGTGCGGCGCCGGGGTTTGCCGCCTCAAGTTTCCTGGCGCATGATTGCCGCACGGGCGTCGCAGCGGGGCCGATCCCATCCGCCACCCCGCGCTTTTTCGAGTGCGCCTGTCTGAAATTCCTCCGACCCTGCAAGGATAAAGGAACGTGGTCATGGTCCGCGCACATGTGGCCCGCGTGGCCCTGGCGGCCGCCCTGGGGCTGGCCTGCGGCTGCTCGACGTCTTCCAGCTGCTGTGGGTGCCCGGGCAGTTCATTCACCTCGCGACTGACGAGCTGGTTCCGGCACGACCGCGTGGTGGGCGAGGTGGTCGAATCCCCCGGCGATGGTCCGGTCGTCGTCGATCCCGGCGAGGTCCCAGGGTTCGGGACAGTGCCGCCGCCGGAGACCTTCACGCCGCCGCCACCGCAGACGTTTACCCCGCCGCCGCCGCAGCCGTTTACACCGCCGTTGGTGCCGACGCCGCGGCCGCTGCCGCCGGGCACGGCGCAGCCAATGCCCTACCAGCCGCCACAGTAGGTCCCGCCTGCCGGGCGGACAGCGCGACGGGGACTCCGTACTGAGTACTGGGTACTGAGTACCGAGTCCCCGCGGGAACCACTCATGCTCGACGCGACCGGGAAGAAGCTGCTCCGCCGCGAAAGCCGCCCTCGTGACGCTACAGGTCGTGGCCGACGCGCCCCTGGCCTCGGCCAGCGCCTGCCTGGAGGTGGTACCGGCCGATGGCCGGGCGGTGCCGGTCGCTCCCGGTTGTGATGCCGCGACCTTGCGGCAGCTGTTGGCGGTGCTGGAGGAGGGAAGGCCATGCTGAACTTCCCCCGGCGGTGCGCAGGAGGAAGGGGACTGCCCGGGTCGCCTCCGGTCCCAGCGCCTTGCTCGCGGATGCTCTTGCTCTCATGGGACTTTCCCTCCGCGTGCGCGATCCAGGCCTTCTCGGACCTTGCCGCGGATCCTGGCCCACTCCTCCGGGCCCCGCTTCGGGTTCAGCTCCACCTCGATCGCCAGGAGACGGGCGAGCTGCATTGCCGCGAAGTCCCTCACTGCGAGCTTTTTGTACTCGAATCCCGCACACCGCTCGTCATACTTATCGCTGGACGCGCTATCGCGTAACGTGGCGTCCTCCAGGAAAGCGGCCAGCAATCGCAGCCGTTCGGTGCGGTGGCGGGCATCTTCCGGGCCCGGGAAGTCGCACAACAGTTCCATCCGAAACCCCACCGCCGAGCGCTTGGCGACTTTCTCCAGCGCCGACCAGACGCGCGGGTCGTCGCACTCGACGGCGAACCGCGTGGCAATGATGGCCTCGGTACACTCGCAGTAGGGCCCGGGCACGTCGTCAGGGAACGCCTCGATTGTCGCGAGCAAGAGCGCGTTGAACTCCTTCTTGTCCAGATTCTTGAGCGCGTCGAAGGCGTTCAAGCAATGCCAACGATCTTTGTGCTTGGCGGCGTACCGGAACAGGTCGAGCTTCTCCTTGGCCGGCAACGTGGACCGGCAGACCGCTTCGGACACCGTCTCGCTGTCCAGCTCCGGACGCTTGTCGAGGACCGTGCGGTACAGGGTGGGAAGATCCTTGGGGTACTTGGCCATAATGACCTGGAGCTGGTGGCCGTCGATTTGGCCCGGGTCATCCTTTCCAGCAGCGGCCGGCAGCACATGTTTCAGTAGATAGGCTTCCTCCCCGATCTTGCGGGCCTCGTTCCACCACTTCTTCGCGGCGGCTTTCTCGACCGCGTAGCCTTGCAGCCGGCGCACCCAATCCCGGTCGATCTCTTGCCCGGCCAACCCCTCCAGCAGGTCGCTTACCACGTGCCGGACCTGCAGGTGATAGCCGAAGAAGTTATTGAACCCTCCCATCCTGCCCCGCGTCAGCCGCTCGTCGTGAAGGTGCTTGATCAACGCAGGTACGGCGTCAAACCCCAATTCGGCGATGCGGAGGTAGCGAACCTCCGTCTCGAACAGGCCAACCCTCTCCGTGTCGGCACCGTAATCGACAAGGTCATCGATGAGCGCCTCGATACTCCCCGGCTTCGCCTTGCTCGGTACGAGCGCCAACTCCAGCGATTTCAGAAACGCCCGACTGCCCTCGGTGTCCATCTCGTTATCTCTGGCAATCAATTCCTTGAGGCGCTTGGCGATGGGAGCGCGGTCGATCTTCGGCTGAGTGAGTTGGCCTTCCCAGTAGACCCAGGCCATCCGGAGGAGCTGCAGGCGCGGCGGGTCGGGAGTGTCCTTCTGGATACGCTCCAGGAGGTGCTGGGCCAGCTTGTGCCAACCGCGATCGTCGCACTGGATTGCCAGCCCGAGCCCGTCTACACTCAGGGAGAGGTCCTTAAGGGCTTCCGGCTTCGGATCGAGTTCCTGGGTCTGCCGCACCCATGATGGTTGCCACTGAAACGTCCCCTGGAGCAGAGTGGGGCCCTCCGTCTCGGATCCCGGCTTGAGTTGGAACGCCAGCCCGTAGTCCTCCGGCTGAACCTTGCCATTAACGAGGCGGACTGGCCCAGGACTCCTCTTGTAGCGCGCGAGCTTGGCCTCCTTGGGGGGCAGCGGCAGGCCAAACGAGCGATAGTCGATGACCAGTTGTTCCAGGGTGTTCTCGATCGCGGCCGCGACGTCGGCGGCGCGGCGACGCACCTCGGCATCCTTGCTGCCGGTCCCGGCCGCGCGCAGGGCCTCCATCGCCGGGGGCCCGATCTTCTCGAGTTGCCGGCTCGCCGCCTCTCGCTCCTTGAACTCATCGCTGCCGAGCTGCCGGATCAGGCGCTCGACCTGCGCCCGGTCGGGCGCCTCTTTCGGGGGTCGCGCCGGCTCGTCGCCGCGTGACTCGCCCGACAGGATCAGGGCGAAAGGCAGGAGGAGCCACGAAAGCAACCACCGTCGAAGCATCGGCCACCTCAACTTCGTAGGAACGACGCGCCATCCCGTTCCGAACCGGCCGGGCGTTGTCCGCGCGCCATATACCTGAAAGGGAACGCAGGACGGACGCTCGCTTGCGCCGTCCTTGCGGTTTGTCACCGACCTGTGAAGTTCACGGACATCCTTACTGGGTCCGTGTATTAGGTCAGGCCGGCTCTCTCCGCAGCCTTCGGGTCAATCTTCCACAAGACGGTGGCGACCGCAAGGTAAATCTGCGCGCACGCAGCTTGTCAAACACGAATTCCGCGCGGCGCCAGCGTCCTGGCCGCCCGCCCCGGCAGTCACGCGGTTGGCCGGACCGACACATCTGTCCTCTGGTCCCGCCCGGCAGGCGGGACCTACCGGGCGGACAGCGCGACGGGGACTCCGTACTGAGTACTGGGTACTGAGTACCGAGTCCCCGCGGGAAACACTCATGCTCGACGCCACCGGGAAGAAGCTGCTCCGCCTCCTCGACCCCGACTCCCCCGCCGAAGTGCGCCGCGCCGCCGCCGTTGTCCTCGGCGAACTCGGCCTCCGCGACCCCGAGGTGTCGCGCGCCGTCTGCGACGGCCTCGCGGACCCCGACGCGGCGGTCCGGTCGCTGCTGCTCACGGTCGCGGGGCAGCTGCGCGTCGAGCCGGCGCTGCCGCAATTGCTGAAAAAGATCGAGGAAGGCGGCGAAGAGTCGGAGTTGGCGGCCCTGGCGGCGGCGAAGCTGGGGGCCAAAGGAACGAAGGCGCTGCAGGACCTGATGCACAAGGTCGCGCCCGGCCTGCGGCGGCGCATCGCGGGGGCCCTGGCCGCGGCGGGCACGGCCAGCGCCGGCAACGCGGCGATGGACGCCCTGCTCGACAAGGATCCCGGCGTGGTCGATGCCGCCGCCCGGGCGCTCAGCGCAGAGATCCCGTCGATGCCCGACGCCGCGAAGCGGCTGCTCGGCGATCACCTGCTCGGCCTGCTCGAAGGCATGGGCAAGACCCCGCTGCCGCCGGCGTCGGAGTTGGCCGCCGTCCGCTTGCTGGCGGCGCTGGCCGAGCCGCGGGCCGAGACCTGGTTCTGGGACCGCATCCAGCCGGGCCACCCGGTCGAGGTTCGCGCCGCCGCCCTCCAGGGGCTCGGCAAGTCGGCCGCGGCGCCGGTCAAGGACCGCCTCAAGCGCCTCCTGGCGTGTGCGGCCGACGGCGACTTCCGCGTCGCCGCCCCGGCCCTGATGATCCTCCGCGGCGTCGCCGTCAGCGACCGCCAGCTCCCCGATTGGCTCTCCCTTTTCGAGGCCGGCGACGTGGCCGGCCGGCGGCTGGCGCTGGAGAAGCTCGGCGACCGCGACACGGCCGAGGTCGCCGCCGCCCTGCTGCGGCAACTCCGCCACGCCGACCGCGCCCTCCGCGACGACGCCCTGACGCACCTGGCACGCCTCGGCGCCGGCCGCACGGCGCTGGCCGAGGCCCTCCTCGCCGCGGAATCACCGGACGCCGCCTGGACACTGGCCCGGACGCAGGAGCCGTTCGTCGGCAGCTACGACGCGCCGCTGCGCGAGCGGCTGTTCGCTCAGGCCAGCGACTACCACGAAGCGGGCGATCGCCGGGCCGAGGCGCTGCTGCACCTGCTGCGCGTGGCGGACGCCCCCGGCCTGCGCGACCGGCTGGAGGAGCGCGCCGCGGCCCTGCGCAAGAAGAAGCAGTACGACAGGGCGCTGGTCTACCTGCGGCTGCTGACGCGCGACCCGGCCTGCGGCGCCGCCATCCGGCTGGAGGCCGCCGCCTGTGCGCTGAAGGTGTCGGGGCGCGACCTGTCCGCCGAGGCGCGGGCCGCCGACCCCACCTTGCAGCAGTTCACCCGACTCATCGACAACCACGAGGCCGAAACGCTGGAGTTCGTCACGAAGGCGAAATGGCTGGAGCCGGAGGAACTGTTCTACCTGGGGTTCCACTTCGCGGAGAAGGAGCGGGCCGAGAAGAAGTTCGGCGGCGAGATGCTGCGCCTGGTGGCAAAGGGCTCGCCCAAGTCGAAACTGGCGAAGGACGCCAAGAGCAAGCTGCGCGGCGAGGGGCTGGAATAAAGCCGCTTGCGGCTTCGCACGAACGCCAAGCCGCAAGCGGCTCATTTTTTGCCCCCAACAAGATCCTTGAACGCCTTGCACAGGATCGGCGCCGTCTCGGGGCCGACGCTGTTCTCCTCGCCGTACTGGGCCTTCTTGCGGTCGTAGCAGAACGGCGGCTTCTCGTCCCACTGCCGCTTCGGGATGATGTAGCCGACCTCGTCGTTGGCCAGCCCGATCATCATCCGGTGCGGCCCGCGCATCTGCTTGTAAATCGCCGGCTCGACGGGCGCCTCCGGGAAGTCGGCGCCGGGGTCCGCCGGGTCCTGCACCTTGTCGAGCACCAATTCGGGATAGATTTCCCCCGGAATGGCCGCCGCCTCCAGGTCGCCCAGGCGCAGCCAGCCGACTTCCGTCTTCAGGCACAACGGCTTCTTGGTTTCCGTCGCGTCGGCTGGCTCCGCCTTGTACGGGTCGCCGGCCCAAAGGAACGCCTGCCGCTCGAGGACGCCGACCTTGCGGCCGAGCTGATACAACTTGTTGTCCAGCGGCAGGAACACCGCCCGGGTGCGCGCCTCGATCGGCGTCAGCTTCACCGCTTTGGCGCCGGCCAGCGCCTTGTCGGCCAACTCGCCGACCAGGACGCCGTAGCGCTCCGTCTTCTCGAAGGAGTCCTCCGGCAGCACCTTGCCCTTGACGTCCTTGACCTCGACGTGCATCGACGTCAGCAGCCCGCCGACCGTGCCCGTCAGGTAGACGACCGGACAGTGATACTTGTCGGTGAGGTATTTGACCGTGAAGCCGACGAAATCGGCGCTGAGCTGCGTGTTCTTGCTGCCCAGCGTTTCGGGATGGCAGTTCCACTGCACGACGATCCCGGCCGGCTTCCTGTCGCCGTCGAGGAACTGGACCGCGGTCAACTCGTCGTGCTTGACGTAGGGCTCGCGGGCGTCGTGCAGCAGCTCCGGGGCCTTCGCGGTGCCGAGGGCCGCGCTGACCGGTTTCGCCGCGGCGTCGGCGGCCTTGACCGCCTTGACGATCTTCTCCTCGACGTCGCGTAAATAATCCTTGTCAACGCCGCTCTTGAATGGATTCTGTCCCCACAGGCCGAGGGTGTCCGGCCCCTCGTGATTGTGGGTGCTGGAGACCAGGACGTAGGTGAAGCCGGGCAGCGAGTCGCGGACGCGGGTGACGTTGGCGTGGAAGAAGCCGACGAGATCGACGGAGACGAGGGCGACCTTGCGGCCGTCGTGTTTGAGGACCACGGCGCGGGCGAAGAGGGGGTCGTGGACCTTCGTGGCGACGCGATTGTGGCCGAAGCCTGCCATGTAGACGGGCTTGTCGCCACCGACCTTGGGGGTGATGTCGGCCCCGGCGAAGCCGACTTCGAGGTCGGCCGCCCGGGCCGCGGCGCCGACCATCAAGAGGACCGCAACGGCGGTCAGGCAACGCTGCGTCATCAGACATCCTCCGTAGCCGCTTGCGGCTTCGCACGTCATGCGAAGCCGCAAGCGGCTAAACCTGCGCCGCGCATTCGCGCATGGTGCGCAGACTTTCGCGCGCGATGGTTTCCGGGTCGGGCGAGTAGTCGAACACCTCGACCGACACCCACCCCGCGTAACCGCTGTCGCGCAGCGCCCGGAAGATGGGCACGAAGTCGGTGCTGCCGAAGCCGGGGCCGCGCTTGTTCGGGTCGTTGGCGTGGAAGTGAGCCGTCCGGACGGCGTAGCGACGGATCAATTCCGGCGCGGGGCCGTCGGTGGACATCGCCTTGACGTCGAGGTGGAGCGCGAAGTTGGGATGGTCGAGGCGGTCGAGGATGGCGACGGCCTCGGCGGCGGTGTTGATGAAGTCGGCCTCGGGGGGCGACAGCGGCTCAAGGCATAGCCGCACGCTCGCGTCGGCGAACCCCGGCGCGGCGCGGCGGAAGGTATCGACGGCGTAGTCGGCGGCCTGTTCGCGCGTCGCCCCCGCCGGGATACGGCGCTGCGCCGGCGAGCCGAAGACGAGCAGGTCGCCGCCAAGGTCGCGGCAGCAGCGGGCCAACTCGACCAGATACTCGGCCGTCCGGCGGCGCGTCGCCTCGTCGGCGCTGGTCAGGTGCAGCCCTTCGGTTTTCGCCAGCAGCCAGTGCAGGCCGAGGATCGTCACGCCACAGTCCTCGGCCTGGCGGCGGAGGTCGCGGCGGCGCTCGCGGCTCACGTCGGTGATCCGCGGGGCCAGCGTGAACGGGGCGATCTCCAGGCCGGCGTAGCCGAGGCCGGCCACGAAGCGACAGACGCGGGCGTGGTCCCACCCCTCGAAGGTCTCGTTGCAAATGGCGTAGCGGAAGTCCATCGGGTCACCTTCAGGGCATTCCCTATTTGCGTTCCAGTTTCACCGTATCTTCGCCGTTGCGCGTCTTGATCTTCAGCTCCAGGGGGCCGGTGCCCTTGCGCACCTCTTCGTAATACTCCGCCGGGGTAAAGACGGCGCGGCCGTTCACCCGGGTGATGACCGCGCGGTCCCACTCGACGTTGCTCTTCTCCGCGGGGCTGCCGGGCAGCACCTCGCGGACCACGACCCCTTCGGGAATGGGCATGTTGCCGGCGGCGGTCGTCTTGATGACCGTGCTGGCGTAATCGACCCGCAAGCCGCCGACCGCGGGCGGCCGCACCGAGGCGATGAACGGACCGGCGACGTAATACTTGGCCAGGGTCACGGGGTACTCGCGCGTCGGCCCGTCCGGAGTCGCCGCCAACTCCAACTTGATCGTGTGGCCGGCGAGGGCGGCGCCGATGGCCAGGGCCAGGTCGTCATTGGTGCGGATGCGAACGCCATCGACCTTCACGATGTACTGGCCGGGCGGCAGGCGCTTCTGCTCGGCCGGCGAGCCCGTCGTGACCCCGAGAATCTTGACGCCCTCGGGAAGGGCCTCGGGGGAGAAGGTCACGCCGAGGAAGCCGTACTCCACCTCCTTGCCCTCCTTCAGCGTCTCGATGATGCGCTGCATCGCACCTCCGGTCGGCACGGCGAAGCCGCCCGGGGCGTCGCTGTTGGCGGTTGCCGCCAACGAGCTGGTGATGCCGATCAATTCGCCCTTCATGTTGAGCAGGGCGCCGCCGCTGCAGCCGGCGTTGAGCTTGGCTGTCGTCTCGATCAAGGTGCTGAGCTGGTACAACTTTTTGCCGCGCTCCTGCTCTTCGAGCCGGGACGGCTCCTGTCGGGTGCGGACGGCGCTGACGATGCCCCAGTCGGCACTGGGGCCGGTGTCGCGGAAGCCGGCGGCGAACCGGTTGGTCAGCGCCAGCACGAACTGGCCCGGTCGCACGTCGTCCCCGCGGCCCAGCGCCAGCGACTTCAGCCCCTTCGGCGGGGCAAGCATCTTCAGCACCGCCAGATCGCTGCGGGGGTCGGCCGCGTGGACGTCGGCGTAGCTCCCCTTGCCCCCCGGCAAGCGGACGTAGACCTTGGTGGCTTCGCGGACGACGTGGTAATTGGTCAGGACCAGGCCCGCCTCGCCGATGACGATGCCGCTGCCGAACGATTCGGGGACGTTGGTCGGGCCAGCAAGGTCGAGACGGTTGACGAGGGCCTCACGGGTCCGGTCGTGACGATCCTGGGCCTCCTTGCGGAAGCGGACGGCGTCGAAAGCGCCGAGGTGCCCGGAAGGGTCATCCGCGGCGGGGAGGGCGCCGAACTGTTTGTAGGCGTCGCTGCGCGAGACGAGGAGGCAAGCCACAGACGGGCTGGCCCGCTCGATCAGGCCGGTCACCGCGTCCTGGATGGCGGCGAGGGTTTCGTCGGGGGGGAGCTTGTCGGCGGCGGAAACGGGGGCGGCCAGAAGCGCGAGCAGGCCGCAAGCCACGGCGGTGCGGTACATCAGAGGAGCCCCCCGGGGTCAAGACCTGGTGCAACCAGATAAGTTGTACCGTGTCCGTCGGGGGTTTTCCAGTTATTAGTCGCGCGATCCGGCCCGTAGCGGCAAGCTGGCAGCTTGCCGGCGCTGGCCCGGCAAGCTGGCAGCTTGCCGCTACGGGCCGGCAATCCGATCACTCGGCGGCCGCCGCCGGCTGGCGCCGGCCGCGCGCCGGCACAGGCACCTCCTCGGCCACGCCGTTCTCTTCCGGCTGCCCGGTGGGGGCGTTGCCGGCGAGCCCGCGCTTCTCCAGCACCTTCTTCTCGATCTCGTCCACCAGCGCCGGGTTGTCGCGCAGGAACTGCTTGGCGTTCTCGCGGCCGTTGCCCAGTTTGATGTCGCCGTAGCTGTGGTGCGAGCCGCTCTTGGTGACGATCTTGTCCTCCAGGGCCAGGTCGATCAGGTCGCCCTCGCGGCTGATGCCGGTGGTGTGCATCAGGTCGAACTCGGCCTGCTTGAACGGCGGGGCGATCTTGTTCTTGACCACCTTGACCCGCACGCGCGAGCCGACCGTCTCCTCGCCATCCTTGACGGTCGTCACCTTGCGCACCTCCAGGCGGCAGGAGCTGAAGAACTTCAGGGCCAGGCCGCCGGACGTCGTCTCCGGGTTGCCGAACATGACGCCGATCTTCTGGCGGATCTGGTTGATGAAGACCAGGCACGTCTTGGTCTTCGACACGGACGGGTTGAGCATGCGCAGCGCCTGGCTCATGAGGCGGGCCTGCATGCCGACGTGGGCGTCGCCGATCTCGCCTTCCAGCTCGGCCTTGGGCACCAAGGCGGCGACCGAGTCAATGACGATGATGTCCACGGCATTCGACTTGACGAGCATCTCGGCGATCTTGAGCGCCTCCTCGGCGTTGGACGGCTGGCTGACCAGCAGTCCTTCGAGGTCCACGCCGAGGCGCTTGGCCCAGGACGGGTCGAGGGCGTGCTCGGCGTCGATGAAGGCGGCGACGCCGCCCATCTTCTGAGCGCGGGCGATGGCGTGCAAGGCCACGGTCGTCTTGCCGCCCGATTCGGGGCCGAAGATTTCGATGATGCGACCGCGCGGCAGCCCCTTGCCTCCCAGGGCGATGTCCAGGCTCAGCGCCCCCGTTGGAATGCCCTGGACGTCGAGCGCGGTCGAGTCGCCCAGCTGCATGATGGCGCCTTTGCCGAACTGGCTCTCGATCTGCGCCAGGGCACTTTTCAGCTCGCGGTCGCGCGTCGGGTCGGCCATGTTTGCTCCTCGCTGGCTGTGGTTGAAGATGCGATTGACAGTCTGCATGCGCACTCCCATTTATACCGCAACCCCGACGGAGGAACAGCCGGCCCCTCGGGATTGTGGATGGTGTTTCGTGTGTTTCGGATGGGGGCGATGTGTACGTTTGTAGTGTAACTGATGGGGCCAACAGTACAAGGTCAGTAGCGGAAACTCGGCGCCCCGAGTTGCCGGATTTCTTTCTACAATGAGGCAGTTGGCTGGCGCTCGTCCGACCGCAACAGGAACACTCCGATGAAGTCTCGTCTGCTGACCCCCGGGCCGTCCCCCGTCCCCGAAGAAACGCTGCTGGAGCTGGCCAGGCCAGTGCCCTATCACCGCACGTCCGAGATGCGGCAGCTGCTCGCCGAGGTGACGCAGGATTTGCAGTACGTCTTCCAGACGAAGAGCCCCGTCCTGACGCTGACCAGCTCCGGCACGGGCGGCATGGAAGCGGCGCTGGTCAACTGCGTTCCCCCGCGGGGGAAGGTGATCTGCCTCATCGCCGGCCGCTTCGGCGAGCGCTGGCGCAATATCGGCAAGGTCTACGGCGCCGAGGCCATCAGCATCACCGCCCCGCAGGGTCAGGCGGTGTCGCCCGAGCAGCTGGCGCAGGCGCTGGCTCAGCACCCCGACGCCGTCGCCGTCAGCTGCACCCTCAGCGAAACCTCCACCGGCGTCGCCCACGACGTCGCCGCCTTCGGCAAACTGGTCGCGAAGACGCCGGCCGTCCTCCTGGTGGACGCGATCAGCGCCCTGGCCGCGATGGAGTGCCGCACCGACGACTGGTACATCGACGCCTGCGTGACCGGATCGCAGAAGGCGCTGATGCTGCCGCCGGGCCTCGCGTTTGTCTCGGTCAGCCCCAAGGCGTGGGACCTGATCGACCGCAACCCGGAACGGCGCACGTTCTACTTCGACCTGAAGAAGGCGAGGAAGGACCTGGAACAGAACGAGACGCCGTACACGCCGGCGCACACGCTGCTGATGGGACTGCGCGTCAGCCTGAAGAAGATCCGGGCGGAAGGGATCGAAAACATCTGGAAACGGCAGGCGCGCACCGCGGCGGCGGCGCGGGCGGGGTTCCGGGGCATGGGGCTGGAGCTATTCGCGGCCCGGCCGGCGGACAGCGTGACGGTGGCGAAGGTGCCGGACGGCATCGACGGCTCGGCGCTGCTGGGGAAACTGGAGAAGCAGTACGGGCTGAAACTGGCGGGCGGGCAGGATAACTTGAAGGGGAAGATCATCCGCCTGGGGCACATGGGGTACATCGACCAGTTCGACGTGCTGGCGGCACTGGCGGGCGTGGAACTGGTGCTGAAGGAGATGGGCTACCCCGTCGAGCCGGGGAAGGGGGTCGCGGCGGCGCAACAGGTGTGGGCCGAAGCGAAATGACGGGGAGCGCCGCGATGGACTTACCCGAAGACACCGAGGAGGCGGGCGCGGGTGGGGAGGTGTTGAAACGGCTGGGAACGTCGCGCGAATCGGCGGCGCGCCTGGGCCGAAAGGCCGCCGAAGCCGAGCAGGCCATCGGGATTCACGGGGTTTCAACCACGGCGGGCATTCCGACGGCACCGGCGTCCGCCGCATCGCGGGCCGACGTGGAAAAGCGCTTCCGCGTGCATGACACCCCGAGCCGGGCCGACCCGCTGCACCGCACTGTGGAACTTCCCAAGCCCGTCACCCAGGAGGTGGCGGACTTGTTCAATCGCCTGTTCGGACGGAGTTGAGCCATGAACGCGCCGCTGACAGTTAACCTCGGATTTCGTGAGGGCAGCGACTACCCGTCCCCGGTCACGCGCGTCCTGGCGTTGGGCTACTACGATGGTCCGACCGAGGGCGTGCTTCAGGTCGGCCCGTCCGGGGGGGTGTACCGCTTCGCAATGACCGACGAGTTCCCGGGAGAGGGAACAAATGACACCGACTTGCGATCCTTCACCTTGTCGCCCCTGCCGCCCGGCTCGCTTGATGCCCTGGTGGACCTGCTGGCCAAGGCCCTCGCACTTTCCCTCCTGCCCGACTGGTCTGTCTGGGTTCCGGTCTGGCGTTTCCCCTCATCAGCGATCCAGAAGGAGGTCGAAGGCCAGGTGGACGGGTTGCTGCAATTGACGGGGCCGCCCGTCTGGCAGGTCACGACTGACGATCTGTTCGGGATGCTCCGGAACGTGAAGCGCCTTGGCCCGGGTGCCGGCACTCACGAAGACAGCGCGCACTCGTGAGCTTTGCCGCCCGCGCCAGGCCGGTATCGACATCGACGAGCGCAGCGGCTCCAAGAGCTACGCCGTCGAGGTGGGCCAGGGTGTCGCCGCCGCGCAGAATGTGTGGGCGCAAGTGGCGGACGCTGTGGTATAATAGCCTCCCGTTGCCCGAGGAGCTTTCCTATGATTACTTTGCGTGCCGATGAGATCTGGCCTGAGTTGCTCGGTTCTCTCACGGAGCCGGTGAACATCGTCGATGCCGAGGATCGGGTTCTCGGCCGATTCACCCCCGACCCAGAGCGGATCCAACGACTCTACGCGGACGTCAGCCACCTGCCAGACGCAGCCGAGATCGAGCGCCGCAAGCATTCCCCGGAACGCGCGGTCACCACGATCGAATTGTTCGAGCACCTTCTCTCGCTCGCGCAAACCGACGAGGATCGCGAGAACCTTACGGGGCACATCCGGGACATTACCGAGCGGCATATCAAGGATATTATTGAGCAGAAATAATGCGATACACCGTGGTCTGGCAGCCGGCGGCTCAGAGAGAGTTGGCCCGCCTGTGGAACCAGGCGTCGGACCGCGCCGCAGTGAGCGCCAGACCGTTTGCCCCGCGCGTCGGGCCGCCTGCGCTACGGAGAGCTACTCATGCCCCGCGTCCTCGCCAACGACAAGCTGGAATCCCAGGGCCTCGACCTGCTGCGCCAGGCCGGTATCGACCTCGACGAGCGCAGCGGCCTCAAGGGTGACGCCCTCAAGGCCGCCCTCCGCGAATGCGACGGCCTCATCGTCCGCAGCGGCACCCAGGTCACCGCCGACCTGCTCGACGAGCCCGGCAAGTTGCGGGCGATCGTCCGCGCCGGCGTCGGCGTCGATAACATCGACGTGGCCGCCGCCACGCGCAAGGGCATCGTCGTCATGAACACGCCCGGCGGCAACACGGTCAGCACCGCCGAGCACACTCTGACCCTGCTCATGGCCGTCGCCCGCCACCTCCCCGCGGCCGACGCCAGCCTGCACGCCGGCAAGTGGGAGCGCGGCAAGTTCGTCGGCAACCAACTCGCCGGCAAGACGCTCGGCATCATCGGCCTGGGCCGCATCGGCCGCGAGGTCGCCCGCCGGGCCATCGGCTTCGACATGAAAGTCGTCGGCACTGACCCCTTCCTGGCCCCCGAGCGGGCGGCGCAGCTGGGCATCGAGAGCGTGCCGGACCTCGACGCCCTGCTGCCGCGCTGCGACTTCCTCACGGTCCACGTGCCGGGCGGGCCAGAGACGCGCGACATGATTGGTGCCGCCGAACTGGCCAAATTGCCGAAGGGGGCTCGCGTCATCAACTGCGCCCGCGGCGGCATCTACAACGAAGAGGCGCTGGCCGAGGCGCTCAAGTCGGGCCACCTGGCCGGCGCCGCCCTCGACGTCTTCGCCCAGGAGCCGCCGCCGGCCGACCACCCGCTGCTCCAACTGCCCAACGTCGTCGTCACGCCACACCTCGGCGCCTCGACAGTGGAGGCGCAGACGTCGGTGGCCCGCGAGGCGGCGCAGCTGCTGATCGACTTCCTCCTGCGCGGCATCGTCGGCTTCGCGGTCAACATGGCCGCCGTGGACCGCACCGAGCTGGAGGAGCTGCGGCTGTACGTGGACATCGCCCGGCGGCTGGGCCTCTTGCACGCCCAGATGGCCCAGGGCGCCATCAAGCGGGCCGAGCTGACCTTCCGCGGCGAGGTGGCCCGGCGCAGCACCCGGCTCATCACGGCGGCGTTCACGGCCGGGTTGCTGGAATCCCGGCTCGACCAGGCGGTGAACATCGTCAACGCCGAGCTGCTGGCCCGCGAGCGCGGCATCGAGCTGACCGAGCAGAGCAACCCGAAGAAGGGCGATTTCAGCACGCTCATCCGGGCGGACCTGGTGACCGACAAGAAGACCTACACCGCGGCGGCCACGCTGTTCGGCAACCGCCTACTGCGCCTGGTGCAGCTGGGGCCGTACCACCTCGACACCTTCATGGACGGCGTGATGCTCATCTTCACGCACCGCGACGTGCCAGGGTTGATCGGCCACATCGGCACCATCTTCGGCAAGCACCAGGTCAACATCGCCCAGATGACCGTCGGCCGGCAGCTGCCCGGCGGCGAGGCCATCGCCGTGCTGAACCTGGACAGCCCGCCGCCGGAGGCCGCCTTGGCCGAGGTGCGGAGCCACCCGCAGATCAGCAGCCTGAGCGTGGTTAAGCTGCCGCCCGCCGGACAGATGCCGGCGTGGTTCGGATGAGAACACGAAGAATGAACAATGAAGAACGGAGACCGAAGAATTACCGACCCGTGTTGATTCTTCATTCTCCGTTCTTCATTGTTCATTCTTCGTTCTGATTCGTCGGTTTTCGACCCTTTTTTATCATTTCCACACTTCAACCTGTTCATGCGTTTCACAAACGCAGCCCACAATACTCGTGCGGGCGCAGAGGCACCCCCTCCTCCACCCACGAGACCTATGAACACAATCATCGTCAGCGACCTGCACCTGGGGGCAAGGAACAGCCGCACCGATCTCCTCGCCGAGCTGCTCGACGGCGACTTCGACCGCCTCATCCTCAACGGCGACACCGTAGACAGTTCCGACCTGCGCCGCTTCCGTCCCCCCGACTGGCGGGTCATCGACGCGCTGCGCGGCGTCGCCCGTTCACGGGAACTGGTATTGCTCCGCGGCAACCACGACGTCCCGGCCCACGCGGACCCCGCGCGGGCGACCAACCTGCTGACGGGGCTGCTCGGGACGCAGTTGCGCGAGGAGTACGTCCTGGACGTGGGCGGCGACCGCTACCTCGTCCTTCACGGCGACCGCTTCGACCGCACGATGAACTTGACGTGGGTGGGCGACGTGGCCGACGTGGTCTACCGCGGGGTGCAGCGCCTGAGCCGGCCGGCGGCCCACTTCCTCAAGGCGGCGAGCAAGCGCGTCTGCGGGGTCGTCGGCGCGGTGCAAGGTGGGGCCGTCGCCTTCGCTCGGGAGGGCGGCTTCGCGGGCGTCATCACCGGGCACACACACTTCCATCACGACGAACACATCGACGGAATCCACTTCCTGAACACCGGCTGCTGGGTGGACCACCCGTGCAGCTACGTCCAGGTCGAGGGCGGCGTGGCGCGGCTGCGGCACTGGCTGCCGGGCGCCGCGCCGGTCCCGGCGGCGCGGAAGCCGCTGGCGCACGTGGCGGTCGGTTAGAGGTCCGCAGCGAACGTGGGGCAGGCAACCGGCCTGCCCCACGTTCGCTGCGGACCTCTTGGGCCCGGAGTCACTTCCGAGCAGCCGCCGGCCGCTTCGCAAGTCGATCGTGCGGGGCCGCCGGCGGTTGCGACGTTGGCCGCCCTCTCACCTCGTTGAAAAAACACTCCTCACGGCCAGTAGTAATAGGAAACGCCAGGGCTGTAATAGCCGTAGCGGTAGCTCGGGTAGTAGTCGCTCCCGTAGCTCATCGCAACTCTCCTATTCCCAGGCAGTTATGGACACGATAGTCGCAGGACGGCCCGTGGACGAAGACGGAGTGCGGAGGTCGCCGAGCGTTTTTCCGGTGCGAACAGTTGACGCGCTATCGGCCAGTCGCTAAAAGTGGTGGATTGTGCCTCGACCGGGAGCGAACAAACACCGTGCTTCCCCTGTCAGAGGCAGAAGGCGGGTCCGGCCAGCGTCCTGTTAGCAGGGGATGGCGTCGCGGAGCATTGCGGCCTCGGCCGCACGGCCTGCCGGACTCGAGGGGTGTGGTGCCCCGCAGCCGTGGCTCCGCGGCCGTGTGTTCCTGGCGATTCTAAAGGAGATCGAGGTATTCCCCCTCCCGGAAGACAAGATCGCGGCCTTCCCGACCGCGGCGAACACAAGCAGCGGGTGAACGAGCAGATCCGCATCAGCCCGATCCGTCTCATCGGCGCCAACGGCGAGCAGCTCGGCGTGGTGCCGACCTCGCAGGCGCTGGAGATGGCTCGCGAGGCCAACCTCGATCTTGTCGAGGTGGCGGCCCAGGAGCGGCCGCCCGTCTGCAAGATCATGGACTTCGGCAAGTTCCGCTACCAGCAGTCGCGCAAGGGCACCAAGACCAAGACGCACCAGCAGAAGCTCAAGGAGATCCGCGTCCGTCCCAAGACCGGCGACCACGACATCGACACGAAGATCAACCAGGCGCGCAAGTTCCTCGAGCACAAGGACAAGGTGCAGCTCAACGTGCTCTTCCGCGGCCGTGAGCTGCAGCACATTGAGGAGGGGCAGCGCATCATCCTGTACATGATGGAGAAGCTCGCCGACATCTCGAAGGTCGAGCAGGGGCCGCGCATGGAAGGCAAGCGCATGGTCTGCATGCTCGCCCCGAAGGCGTGACCTTCGCGAAATTCGCCCTGCACGGTCGGGCCGCCGTCCGTATAATGAGTCCTCCCGAGCGGGGACGAGGGAATCGCCGATTTCACCGGGACCCTTGGCCATCGACCAAGGGCCCCTTTCTTTTTCCTCCGGCGGTTGCGCCGGGGGCGGGTTGAAACGGGTGACTTATGCCCAAGATGAAGACTCACAAGGCGTCGAAGAAGCGGTTTCGCGTCACGGCCACCGGCAAACTGAAGCGCCACAAGGCCGGCAAGAAGCACTTGCTCAGCCACAAGACCGGCAAGCGCAAGCGCCAGCTGCGCGGCGTCGTCATCGAGACGGGGGTCGTGGCCAAGAAGTACATCCGCATGATGGGCGGCGAAGCGTAAACCTTTGTAGGTCAGGCTTTCCAGCCTGACCCTCCTCGGTGGTCAGGCTGGAAAGCCTGACCTACGCGGCTCGTCAAGAGATAAGAAGGACTGACCACACATGACACGCGCTCGCAGCGGCAAGACCGTCCTCCGGGGCCGCAAACGCACTCGCAAGCTGACCAAGGGGTTCCGCGCCGGCCGGCACCACCTGTACCGGCAGAGCATCGTCACCCTGATTCGCGGCCGCAAATATGCCTTCCGCGACCGGCGCGTCAGGAAGCGCGACTTCCGGCGGTTGTGGATCGTGCGCATCAACGCCGCCTCCCGCATGCGTGGCCTGCGCTACAGCGAGTTGATCGCCGGCCTCCAGCGCGCCAACGTCGAGCTGGACCGCAAGACGCTCGCTGACCTCGCCGTCCACGAGCCGGACGTTTTTACGAAGATCGTCGAGCTGGCGCGGGCGAACCTGCCCAAACCGGGGGTGTCTGCCTGAGAAGCGACGGCAACCGCCTCCCTTGTTTAGCCGCCGCCCTCGGGGCGGCGCTCCCGCCAGAGCGCCGCCCCGAGGGCGGCGGCTAAACGAATTTTGGCCCCTGTAACGGACGGATCGATGTCCGACCTCGCATCCCTGGAACAGCGCGCCCTGGGCGAGCTGCACGCCTGCCTCGATGAGGCCGCCCTGCGCGCCTGGAACACCAAATACTTCGGCGACAAGGGCGAGGTGCAGCTCGCCCTGAAAGGGGTTGGCAAGCTCCCGCCCGACCAGCGCCGCGCCTACGGCCAGCAGGCCAACCGGGTGAAGGTGGCACTGGAGCAGGCCTACGAGGAAACGCTGGCCAAAGAGAAGCAACGCGCCCTCGAGCGCAGCCTGACCGCCGACGCCCTCGACGTGACGCTGCCGGGGCGCCCCGTGCCGCGCGGCCGGTTGCACGCCTCCACCCAAACGCTGCGGCTCATCTACGGCATCTTCGCCGACATGGGCTTCCAGATTTACCGCAGCCGCGAAGTCGAGGACGATCGGACCAACTTCGAGTTGCTCAACATGCCGCCGCACCACCCGGCGCGCGACATGTGGGACACCTTCCACACGACGACGCCCGGCGTCCTGCTGCGCACGCACACCTCGCCGGGCCAGATCCACGTCATGCGGGAGCAGGCGCCCAGGCCGATCCGCGTTATCCTGCCGGGCATGTGCTACCGCTACGAGGCCATCACGCCGCGCAGCGAGATCATGTTCCACCAGGTCGAAGGGTTGGTGATCGGCGAGAAGGTGACGATGGCCGACCTCAAGGGGACGGTGCAGGCGTTCGCCCGGCGGCTGTTCGGCGAGGGACGGCAAGTCCGCATCCGCTCGAGCTACTTCCCGTTCACCGAGCCGTCGATCGAGGTGGACGTCGATTGGCCGAAGGACGACCCCAACGCCGACCGACTGACCAAGGGCACCGGCTGGCTGGAGATCATGGGCGCCGGCATGGTGCATCCGGTGGTGCTGCGCAACGGCGGCTACGACCCGGCGAAGTTCAGCGGCTTCGCCTTCGGCATGGGGCCGGAGCGCATCACCATGCTGCGGCACGCCATCGACGACATTCGGCTGTTCTGGGCCAACGACCTGCGCTTCCTGCGGCAATTCTAGTCAGCCGCTTGCGGCTTTGCATGGCCTGCGAAGCCGCCAGCGGCTTGCGGTAGCACACCATGAAAGTCCCTCTCAATTGGTTGCGTGACTACGTGGACCTGTCCGGCATCGCCGTGCCGCAGCTGGTCGAGCGCCTGACGTTGGCCGGCCTGGAAGTCGCCGCGGTGCGCTCCGTCGGCCTCCCTGTGCCCGAGGGCGTGCGCGCCAAGGCATCTGAGGCCGGCCCGGTCTGGGCGCCCGAGAAAGTCGTCGTCGGCCGCGTCGTCAAGGTCGAGAAGCACCCCAACGCCGACAAGCTGAAACTGGTCACGGCCGATTACGGCGCCGGCGAGCCGAAGGTCGTCGTCACCGGGGCCCCCAACGTCAGCATTGGCGACTCCGGCTACAAGGTGATCCTCGGCCTGACCGGCACCGTCTACTGGGACGGCCACGTCTCGCCGAAAAAGCTCTCCGAATTGAAGCCGACCAAGCTCCGCGGCGTGCCGAGCGACTCGATGGTCATGTCCGAGTTCGAGCTGGGCATCTCCGAGGAGCACGAGGGCGTCATCGTCCTTGGCGAGGACGAGGCGCCGGCGCCGGGGACGGCGGCCGCCGATTTCATGGGCGATTTCGTCATCGAGATCGACGTGCTGCCGAACATGGCGCGCTGCCTGTCGATGATCGGCGTGGCCCGCGAAGTGGCGGCGCTGTTCGGGCGCCAGCTGACGTTGCCGCCGCACACGATGCAGGCCGGCGGGCCGTCCATCGAGGGGCAGGTGCGCGTCGAGATCGAGGACCCAAAGCTGTCGGCCCGCTACGCCGCGGCGCTGCTCCGGGGCGGGAGCGTCAAGCCGGCCCCGGCGTGGATGCGGCAGCGGCTCACCTACGCCGGGATGCGGCCGATCAGCAACCTCGTGGACGTGACTAACTACGTCATGCTCGAATGGGGCCAGCCGCTGCACGCCTTCGACTACGACAAACTCGTCGCCCGTGCCGGCGGCAAGGCACCGACCATCACGGTGCGCCCCGCCCGCGCCGGCGAGGTGATGACGACCCTCGACAACGTGAAGCGCGAGTTGACGACGGACAACCTCGTCATCGCCGACGGCGCCGGGCCGGTGGCCATCGCGGGCGTCATGGGCGGCGCCGACACCGAAGTTTCCGCCGCGACGCAGAACATCCTTCTCGAATCGGCGAACTTCCATTTCGTCAGCGTCCGCCGCACCATGAAGGAACTGAACCTGCCGAGCGAGGCCAGCGCGCGCTTCAGCAAGGGCATCCACCCCGAGATGGTGAAGCCGGCCGCCGAACGCGCGGCCGAACTCATGCGCATGCACGGCGGCGCCACCATCTGCAAGGGGTTGGTCGATTGCTACCCCGCGCCGCTGCCGCCGCAGACGATCGCGCTGACGATGGCCGAAGTCCGCCGCCAGCTTGGCATGGACTTCCCCATCGCCGAGGCGACGCGCATCCTCCGCGCCCTGCAATTCACCGTCGAGGCGGCCGGGTCGGAGACGCTGCGCGTCACGACGCCGCCACACCGGATCGACATCCAGGCCGGCAGCGCCGACCTGATCGAGGAGCTGGCGCGGGTCCACGGCTACGACCGCCTGCCGGCGACGCTGCTCGCCGACCAGTTGCCGGAGCAGCACACGAACCGGCCGCTGGAGTTCGAGGAGCGGCTGCGCGACATCCTGGTTAACTGCGGTCTGCAAGAGGTGATCACCTACGCCCTGACCGAGCCGGAGCGCGACGCCCCGGTCGGCCTCGGCGAGGGGAAGTACGTCGAGTTACTCAACCCGATTAGCAGCGAGCGCCGCGCGATGCGCCACAGCGTCCTCGGCGGCGTGCTGGAGGTGGCCATCGCCAACCTGCGGCACACCGACGAGGTGCGCCTGTTCGAGATCGGCTCGGTCTACCTGGGAAAAGAGGGTCAGAAGCTGCCCGACGAGCCGCGCCGCCTGGCGCTGCTGCTGACCGGCCGGAGCCAGCCTGAGTTCTGGGGCGACGGGGCCGGCGTCACGGTCAAGTCGCTCGATTTCTTCGACATCAAGGGTGTGGTCGAAGCACTGGCCGGCGAGCTGCACCTGGCCGGCGTCACGTACCACACCGCGTCGGCGGCGTATCTGCATCCCGGCCGGTCGGCGTACCTGGTGATTGATCGGTCGGTGGAGCGCTCGGCGGAACAACTCGTGATCAACCGGGCGGTGGTCGGCGCCTTCGGCCAGCTGCACCCGCGCTACGCCGACAAACTCGGCCTGGGGGGGCGGTTGGTGCTGGCGGGCGAGTTCGACCTCGACGCGGTCCTCGCCGCGCTGCCGCCGCGCTGCCCCTATTCGCCGGTGCCGCGCTTCCCGCCGGCGCTGCGCGACGTGGCGGTCATCGTGGACGAAGGGGTGCCGGCCGAGCGCATCGCGGCGGAGATTCGCACCGCGGGCGGCGACCTGCTGCGCGACGTGCGCCTGTTCGACCTGTACCGCGGCGAGAGCATCCCGCCGGGCAAGAAGAGCCTGGCCTACGCGCTGACCTACCAGGCCGAGGACCGCACGTTGACGGACAACGAAGTGGACAGGGCGCACAAGAAGATCGAGGACCGCTTGCGGCAGGTCCTCCAGGCGATGATCCGGGGCAAGGAGTAGCCAGGCGGCCGCGAAGGGAGGCCGCGGGCGGTTGTTCGACCGGCGTTATACCCGGCCGGTCCGCCGGAGGCACTATTCCGGCGATCTGCCACAGCCCGTGCTGTCAGGCGGGAGCCGTGAATTGCTGGCCGCTGCTCCAGACGACAGCGTATTCTTTCGCCTGCCGTTGTGGAATAATTCACGCTGGCCCTTTTTTCTTCTTGTTTTCTCTGTTTTCTCCTCCAATAATTCACGCTGTCCCCTTTGTTTTCCCTTGAGGATGCCTTCCGGCCGGCTCAGGATGATGTCGCGATCGACGTAGATGAAGCCGTTGCTGCCGACGAAGGTGCAGCCGCTCGGGCCGCTGTGGTACAGCTCGACGCCTTCGGCGTAGGTGAACTTCAGTCCGCGGTTGGCCTTCCCCTCCGGCGGCTCGACCTTCACCGGGGCGCTCGACTGACGGACCAGACGGCGGTAAAATGACGACAGCCCAGCAACGCATGCGAGGTGACCGATGACAAGCCCGGCAAATGGCCTACCCCTTCACGCCGACCTTCCCCCGCTCCGGGTGGACGAAGGGGGTGCGGTTCGCGTCGGCAACAGTCGCATCAGCCTCGACTTGGTCGTCGAGCAATACGAGAACGGCATGATGCCGGAAGACATGGTCCGGGCCTACGACTCCTTGGTGCTGGCCGACATCCACGCCGTCATCGCCTACTACCTTCGGCACCGCGACGAAGTGCGGGCCTATCTGAAGCGACGAGCAGAGGAAGCGGAGGCCCTGCGGGGGAAGATTGAGGCCGAGCGCCCGCGCGTCTCGCGGGCAGAGCTGCTCGCACGCCGCAGTGCCAGGGAGAAGGCCAATGCTCCGACTGGCCAGTGACGCCGATGTCCACGGCGAGATCATCCGCGGCCTGCGCCGCCGCCTGTCCGAGATCGATCTGATGCGCGTCCAAGACGCCTTGCCCGAAGGCACGCCCGACCCCGAGGTCCTGGCCTGGGCGGCAGCGGAGAACCGGGTCCTCATCACCAACGACCGGAACACGATGGTCGGTTTCGCTTACCAGCGCGTGGGGGCGGGAGAGCCAGTGCCTGGCCTCATCGCCACGACCAACGAGCAGTCCATCGGCTCGGCCATCGACGACATTCTGGTCATCGCGGAGTACATGCCGGAGGAAGAGATCAGGGACCAGGTCGTCGTGTTCCTGCCCTTCCGGGGATAGAGTCAGCATTCCGCTGCCCTACAGCCCGTTGTTCATCCGAGGACAGGAGTATCAGTTGTGAAGACGATCGATCTGGGGACCGCAAGCCTGACGCTCAAGAAGTTGCTGCAACTGGCCGGCGAGGAGAATGTCGTCCTGCGAACCGCAGACGGGCGGACCTTCGTCCTTGCGGAGATCGATGACTTCGCCGACGAGGTCGTGCGGGTGGCGCAGAACCGCTCCCTGATGGCGCTGTTGGACGAGCGCTCGAAGGAAGCGCCTGCCCACTCCCTGGACGAAGTCCGCAAGCAGCTGAAGGCGAAATAGCGATATCACCTTTCGACTGACGCTCTCGCAATGGGCGGGAACGATGCGGGCGCGTTTGATCGAGGTCTCAAAGGTCCCGCCGTCCCACGCCGAGATTCTCAACCGGCAAACGACCCGCGCCCTCGCGGGTCAGGATCTGGACGCCATAGTCTTCAGCCTGGCGCGGGGACAGGCCCCGATCCCAGAACGAGGCGGCAGCGGCTTTGTCCTTGGACCCGATCCGGCCGAAGGGATCAGCGCGCATGCCCACCGCACGATGATCGACTACCGCGCGGCCCGGTCGAACTCGACGCGATGAATAGCGCCACTCGACAGGAGTTTTGTCATGGTCCAAGTAACCCACCCGACTTGCGATATCCAGCGTGTTCGCGAGGTTCTGCCGTGCGACGGTGGCATGCAGGTTGTCTTTTCAAACGGTCTTTCGGTTTGCGTCCGCAAGGAGCACCCCGAGTACGAGCGCCTGCTGCACCAGGCGCGAAGCAGCCTTCAGTACGGGGCGCCGGTCGGCATTGTGGTTAGCGACACGGGGGCACTGGTCGAACTGAACGATACGCACCAATCCGCGGTCAGGCACGTGCGGCCGGATGAAGACGACCCCAGCCGTCTGATGGTCGAGTGTTGGGCGTATAGTCCGATCTGCTACCTCACGCAGAATCACCCAGAATTCGAGCGCATCAAGCAGACCTTGGAGCGCGCGGTCGCGCTGGATGAGCAAGTGGTATTTGCTAACCACGAGCATATGGTCGAAGGAGATACGGAAACTTGGTGGAAGCTCATGGACGTCCGACAGGCATAAGTCCCTCTCAACCCGAGAAACGCCGAACCAACGGATGCAGCAGACTGGGCCGGCATCAAAGACATCCTGTGTTAGCGAGCCGCGTCCACTTTGTTCTTCTCTCGCCGAAAAAACGAGCGACTACGAACGGGGACGCTTTCCACGCGTCACTTCCGAATCCCTGTCCGGGGACGACCTGCAATGGGGACACGGAGGTCAACGGAGGTCCGCTCCAGCATCATTGTCACTTGAAGCATCCAATTGATGGATGAACTTCCGGAAGGCGCTCACGAGGGTTTCTTCCCAGGCCGAGAGTCTCCAGAAGACTTCGGCGCGCGGATGGCAGGCCAGATAGCGCCGCGGGTCAACCCGGAGAACGGTCTGGAGCCCTGGGAAAGCCTTCGCAAGTTCGAGAGCCTTCCTCACCAGACCGATGCGGACGTAGACCTGGAAGAGGGCGGCGTGCGACTCCGCCGGCGTCTTCGAGTGGGCGCAACGGTCCTCCAACCAGGCGACGTAAGCGGCCGCGTGGATCGGGCAGTGCCCGGCACGCCTGTCCAGTGCCCGCAGGCGGTCCTCGTCGGGACCAGGCCGCGTCCGCAGAAGCCCCTCCAGGGTCTCCAACGCCTCGGCAACTTTTTGAACCCGACTCGGGCGGGCGCTGAGTAAGCGCGCCACCCACCCTTCGACCAACGATTGACGAAACGCCGCGGCCTCTTCCGAGAGGTTCAAGGACTGGAGCGACCGCACAACGTCCGCCCTTTGTCGTTCAATGCCCCACCCCCAGAGGTGTTGGAACAGCGGACGCGGAACTCCCTGAGTTTGGTCCGTGCGGCACAGGCCAGTCACGATTTGGGTCGTGTCAGGGTCTGCGAGGCGGCCGCCCTGCTGCAGAAAGCGGCCGTACCACGCCAGGATCGCGCCGTGCAGCAGCACAGCCCTCTCGTCTGCCAGGAAGCGGACAAAGCGGGGCGGCCAGCGGCTGTCCGTGGCCAGCGGCGCCGCAAGCGCCTCCAGCAGCAACCCGAGGGCCGTGTCGGAGAGGGCCGTCTCGATCCGCGACCAGGTAGCGTCAAGGATCTCTAGCAGATCACCACCCGAGGCGCCCCGGCGTAACCCGGCGAGGAGCAGGCCGACAAAGGTGTCTGCTCGCGCCTCCTCGCTGCCCACGACATCGAGGACCGCCACCGACTCATCCAGGATGACTCCGGCAGAACGGAGTTCCACCTGCCTGAGCGCGGAATAGGCTGAGCGCGCCTCCTCGGCATCTCGGCTCGTGCGTGCCGCCAACAGGGCGTGTGGCAAGTCGCCCGCCGCGCCGAGTGCCGATGCCGCCTCGTGGACGAACTCGCGTGGCACACCTTCGAGTTCCAGCAGCGCCCGCCAGCAGGGCAGGCCAGCGGCGGCATCTTCCGCATGAACGGCCCGCGCCCGCCAGTAGGCGAGGAGGACCGACCCGGGTCGGGCTTCCGCCGCCGCCTCAGCCAGTTCCCCCAACCCGCGCCCGTGGGTAGTCCTCTTCCGCCAAAGCGCCTCGAAGAGTCTGTGGAGGTCGCTTTCGTCGCGCCGCGCCCAACCCCGCGCGATCAGGCAGATCATGAGGGCCGTCGCCCCGGCACTGCCGCTGTCTTCACGCAGCATCCGCTCGGTGTTGAAGTAGACCGCGTCATGCCAGCGCGCGCCGTCCTGCCGCCCCAGGACCGCGCAAATGCCACGCCAAGTCCCCGCTCCCGGCAGGACATCGACCGCTTTTCGGATCTTTTCCAGGCAAGACCAGAGTTCGGGAGGGATGGCGATGATGCGACCGGCCCGCTCGGCCAGCGGCAGGAAGTCGCCGTCGGGACGGCAGCCGCTGCAGGCGCCGCAGCCCGCGTCGATGACATCTTCGCCCGCGTTGAGGAAGGCAAGCAACACCCGGCGCAAACACTGCCTCGCAGGCGGCCCGCCCGTCTTGATGCCGACGTACTCCGTAAGCATCAGCTCCCAGTCGCGGCAGTCCTCGTCCCGGCGGCGCTGGTGCTCGCGCACGATGGACGTGATGATCGCGTCCATCCCCTCCCCACTCAGCACGACCGGCGACAGGCAGACTTCCCAGCTTCTCTCCCTGGCAGAAGCGGCCCGTGTCCCCAGGCGGAGATTGCGGATCACGCGCAGGTGGCTGGCCTCCAGGAGGAACCCGACCGTGTCCTCGACCGTGTAGCGTAGCCTTCGTGCCAGCGGCAACAGGTCTCCGGTCACGGCCTCGGCGCACAGGGCCTCGAACTCCCCTTGCCCGATCGCTTCCCGGTGCAGGACCTCGCACAGCAGGTCGGCGTTGCTGTCCTCCAGCCCGTGCCAGTCCAGCAAGACGGGGCCGCGCAGACAGGTGAACACTTCCTGACAGCTTTCGAGGAGGCTGATGCCGGCCCCCGGGCCGTCCGGCACGACGGTCTTGAAGAGAACTTCCAGGGTGAGTTGGACGACTTTCTGCCGCTCCTTGTGCGCGGGCCACTCGTAGGGGCGCGGCAGGCCGGCGGGGGTCGGGTCGTCGGCGAGGGCGCTGAAGTAGGCTTCCGCCTCGCCGAACGAGAAGATGGCGTACGTGAGACGGTCGATCCCCGGCTCGTGGACCTCCAGCCGCCGCGGGCACTGCCGCAGGAAGGCAATGCAGGCACGCAGGTCGCTCTCCCGCACGTAACGCCCTTCAATGACCCACTCCTGGAGGTGCCGATCCGTTAGGGAGTAACCCCCCCGGCTCGGATACTCCCCCTCGGTGTAGTAGAGAATGGCCCGGCCACGGTCGCCGTCCCGGGCCGCCCGGCCTACTTCCTGGGCGTAGGACAGCAGGTCGCCTGGCGGGCTGTGGTGGACGACGAGGCGGATGTCGGCCTTGTCGATACCCATGCCGAAGCCCTTGGTGGCAACCATGATCCTGTTCTGGGAACGCATGAACGCGCGCTGCTCGGCCCTGCGGTCGCGGCCGGTCACGTCACCGAGAGGCCGGCTGGCCGTCGCCGGCCCGTCACCGGGGGCACAAGTCTCGAAGAGGAACTGCCGGCCGTATTTCTCAAATTCCTCCCAGCGGCCGACCATCGTGTAACGAACGCCGGGCGCGGGCTCGCGGAGGTGGCCCACGCCGCAGAATCTCCCCTCCGGTCCCTCGAAAAAATACACGCCCCAGTCGTTGTCATCGCGCCGCCAGCGGGTGCGGACGAACGTTCCCGACTCGGTCTGCCCTCCCTCGCCCATCTTGCCGTGATACGTGCTCACGCGCTGACCCAGTTGCCGCTCCAGCCAGGCGGCAAACGGCTCGACTGCGGCAGAGCATTGGCGGTCTTCCTGCCCCGGGTCAGTGGCCCCGGTGTACGGCAGGAAGACGATCGCACTGCCGCCCGTCGGAGGTCGAGTGAAGGGCCCAAGGTCTTCGACGACCCGCAGGCTGCGGGCCGCGGCGTCCGACACGACGCGGACGACCAAGTCAAGCTCCAGACGGTTGGAGCCGTGAAAAACGACGTCGCCGCCCTCTTCGACAGGCTGGTTGTCGAGGTTGAACAGCGATGGGTCGCAGAGGTCGCGGCGAACGCGCTCGCTGGCGGTCGCCGTGAGGGCCACGATGACCGGGGGCCGCTCCCAGCAGGCGCGCAAGCGCCGGACCATGTTCAGATAATCGGGGCGGAAGTCGTGGCCCCATTGACTGACACAGTGGGCCTCGTCAATGGCCAAGACACTCACCTCGGTCCGCTGCAACGCGGCCCGGACGTGGTGCCGCGCCAGTTGTTCGGGTGTGAAGTAAGCGAGCTTATAGCGGCCCTCCCGCATCCCGCGCAGCCGGCGGAGGCGCTCGCCGTAATCCACGTCCCCGTTGAGGTACGTCGTCAACGCCCCCAGGCCGTAGCGCTCGTCGCAGCGCTCCCACTGATCCTGCATCAGGCTCTTGAGTGGCGAGACGACGACCGTCAACCCCGGCAGGAGCAGGGCGGGCAGGAGGAAACACTCGGTCTTGCCGGACGCCGTGGCCGCGATGCCGAGCGTGTTCCGCCCTTCGAGCACGCGGCGGATGATTTTGTGCTGGAAGTCGTGCAGGGCGGCGAACCCGAACAGTCGCTGGGCGAGGGCGTTCAAGCTTGCCGGGTGGGCTTCGTAACACGCCAGGGCGGACTCCGGAACGGCGGGACGGATGCAACTGGCGCGGCTCAGGGTGAAGAGGACGTCTCCGCCATCCTTGTGCGTATCCACGTTTTCGAGCACGACCAGTTCGCCGAACCGGAGAGCCGGCAACACCTTGCCGGGCTCTTGCACGAGGACCGCGCTTTGGCAGGCGTCCGCGTTCGACTCGACACGGGCCGGGCAGAAGGCCAGCCGTCGGCGCTCCGGGACTGCGCCTTTCGTGTCAGCCTCCCCGACCACCGACAGCGTGCCCGCCCGGTCACTCCGCCGCTGGCCGATGTACCGCTGGACCCCGCCGGGGTGAGCAAGGGACTCGTGCCGCTCCGGAGAGGGCCACGAGCCCAAGACGCAGTAGGACCACGACAGCCGCTCGAAGTTGCGGTGGACCTGGCGCCGCGTCTCCGGCTCACAGGCCGCCAGGTACTCGTCGAGGCGGTCGAGGTACGCGCGCTGGAGGGGCGAGCCGTGAATGTCCTCGCGCCGCGCACACCAGCAGCGCTCACAGGCTGCCGGCAGATCGACGCCGAACTCCTGTCCACAGGGCAAAACCGGGTGCAAATGGGGCATGCGCCGCACCAGGGACTTCCGCCAGCGCATTAACTCGGTCGCCGTCTTCTGCTGCCCTGGCTCCAGGACGATCAGCTGCGAGCCTTCCGGGAGGCCGGCAAGGCGCGCCTCGAACGCCTCCACTCGCCCCTGTTCGCGCAGGTCGTTGAGAACGTAGGACAGGACGACAACACTCGGCCCCGCAAATTCGACAAGTGCCGCCCCGCCGATGTCGCCTTGCCGTAGCGAGACGCCTGCCAGGGCCTTCTCGACGAGGTCCCAGGCCAACGTCAGCGCCGGGCCGGTGGAAGCCCCACCGGGCCGTGGCACCTGATCGCGGAACCCCGTGAGGACGCTGCGCATCGCGTCGGCCACTTCTCCGGCATAAGCCAGGCATGGCCGGGAACGGTCGTAACCGCGCAGACTCAATTCCCGAAGCGGAAGGGCGGTCCCTGCCAGGTCCGCCAAGGCGCCCAGCGCCAGGACAAAATCGAGCACGGCCACGAACGACGTCCCGGGACCCACGCCCAAATCGACCAGGTGCAGCTTCTCCGGGAACTGGCCCGCCCGCAACAGGTCGAGCAGCACGAGTTGAAGCTTGCCCAGGTTGGCCGGGAAGTAGTGAGCGAAGTAGAGGTCGAGGAACTCCCTGCGAGCGAAGAAGGTATCGCCGCAGCCGACGCCGGGCGTTTCCAGCATCAGCTTCGCGATGGCGTCGAACTTGCCCGCGTGCCCCGACTTGCGGACTAATTCACACAGGGAAGGGGCGTGATGCTTCG
>Ga0116219_10000389_pt1 | contig 45914 bp, 49 predicted proteins | sample Sb_taG_4_FD_91019 | JGI IMG/M metagenome (GOLD analysis project Ga0116219, IMG submission 91019) | Peat soil microbial communities from Weissenstadt, Germany - Sb_50d_6_BS metaG | ecosystem: Environmental > Terrestrial > Soil > Wetlands > Peat | place: Germany: Weissenstadt | collected 2010-09-21 | reverse complement strand
CGGAAAGGTGTACCTCGCTACGAGCACTGAACTCGATGTGTATGGCCTGCTTCCCTGAGCAGAACGCTACGCTGAGATGACTGCTCGAATCGTTCAATCCACGTTACCCTCTTGCGGTTTGACCGGTTTTCTTGCCTGAGTGTAAGATCAACATTCTGAGCATTTAGCACTTAGCCCTTGGCATTTAGGGAGCTGGTAAGTGCTACGGGAGCGGATATTGACTACGGAAACGAGGTCTGGAACGGAGCGGGTCGGACGTCTCTGCCTTGAGTGAAAGGCTGCGCAGCAAACTGCACTGGGCTGAAATTCCCCACCCTTGAAAACTCGAAGCTGTGAAAAAACCACCCAGGAAGTTAATTGACAGAAAAACCAAGCGGGATAAGCTGTGGGGCATGAGCGAGCCTTTAATTCGCAGGATCAATCGCGAACAGATGTTGTGGCGGGCAGTGAACGTGGAACGACTGATCGAGGAAGATCATCCGGCGCGGGCGATCTGGGAACTGGTGGGACGCTTGGATTTGACCGGCTTCTATGAAGGCATCGAGTGTAGCGCAGAGGAAGGCGGGCGACCAACGTTTGATCCGCGGCTGCTGATCAGCTTGTGGATTTACGCCTACAGTCAGGGGATCGGGTCCGCGCGAGAAGTGGCGCGGCGCTGCGAATGGGAGCCGGCACAGGGGATGCCCCACCCTCGATACAGTGCCTTCAGCCGGTTCATCACTCGGGTCAAATCTTTGCTGATGGTCTGATAGCTGCGCCCCAACTCGCGCAGCGTCCGCAGTCCGTTTTCTCCGTGGTAGACCGGTCGCAGCATTCCCGTGCGCAGCAACTCGGCCAGCTTGCGCGCATCTACCTTGTCGCTCTTGTTCACCTCCTTTAATAAGGCATTGCGGCGCGGATCGCAGACCAGAACTCGCTGGCACCTGCGGCTGCAGCAGATCGTATAGCCAGGCCGCCCCAGGTCCCTTCTTCCCAGGTCACATGGAGTTCGCCCCGTAGACCGCCGACGAACTGCAGAATGCTGCTGGCTTTGGTTTCGAGGATGGTTTCCATGACCAGCTTCCCACTGCCATTCAGGACCGCGATCACAATCGCTTCCTGGTGCACGTCCATGCCGATATACTTGATGTCGCGACTCATTGCAGTTGCCTCCTTGGGGGAAAGGTCATTCGTGCCAACGCTTATCTTTCCCCTAAAGGTAAAGTGCCATTCTCCCGCCGATTTGCCTATACCCGCATGCACTTCTTTCCCACCACGCACAAATCTCTCTCGCCGCCGTAGCGGAGCGAAGCCCTGCACAGCGTAGCGGAGCGAAGGCGGCGCCATCATATCCAACCCCCTCAATCGGGGCGCGCTTTCATAATGCATTGACTTGCATTGGCCAATTCTCGATCATCAGCACGACAGATCATGAAAGTCAGTGAGATCAATTCTCGGATTCACTCGGAGTGCATCGCTGCAAGGATAAAAATCGCCGCAACCCACAATGCAACCCATAATAAGGATCACCTGCACGTACTTAAGAAGGACTTACGCAGCCGTCCGTGACCTGCAAGTGGTTGAATGTATAAGGTAGCCACACTCTGAAAAGGCAGCGCTCTCCCAATGCCTGAGTACTCAACCGTCCTTAGCCGACTGGACCGGCCGGACTGACTGTCGGACAGCCCAACCGCATGCCCTTTTTCGAGCTTCAATTTTCCTTTGTGTGTCAGAGGTGTGCTTAAGCCGCGCGTCGGCCCGGCCGCTGAGTTGTATTTCAGCTTTTCTTGTATTTCAGCTTTTCTCTACCGTTGTGCGAGCCAGGATGGCGTCCTTGAACGTGAGGGCAACGGTTGGTCCCCTCCGGACATTAACCACCAGTGCGGGTCGGAAACACGCCAAGCAGGAGCCACCCTTGTGCCGAACGCTCGGATAGACAATACCGGGAGAACCCTCTTTTAGCAGTTCTCGCGCCAGGCGTTGCGAATTCTGATAGCTGTCCGGATCGAGGCACTTCGCAAATTCGCTCTCACCTCGAATGTCATGGAAATCAGCTCGGAAGTCAGCAAGATAATCAGCATAGGTCACCACTTCCTCGTCCTGCCAATTGATTTCCTGCAATTCTTGGGCCTTGTGAAAAGCCACTTCAGCCTGAGAAGCTTCCAGAGCGAAGGCTGCGTACCACGCACCGCGATCTGCCAGATTGAATCGGCTGCCCATAGGGTGTGTGTGAGTGAAGGCAGCGTTAACGATGTGCGCGTAGGATATGCCAAATACAAGTTCATGAACACTGATGCCGGGCAGGAGACCCGCTTCACCGAGCAATCGATCGTTGGTTGCACCCTCAAGCTCGAGTAGGCGATCCAGATCTTCGTCGTCTACGGTTAGGCGGGCCAAGACGCTCTCGCCCTCGCCAATGTATTTGGTTGGAATGAGGCGATGTGTATCGTCCCGTCGCAGAGCCGTCGTGCCGGGCAGCTTCAACGACCGCCTCTGCGTGCGTCGACTAGCTGACGTACCCGCAGCATCGCGGGAACGCCACCCTTCGTCATATACGTCAGCGGCGTTTCTCCTCCGAATACCGGATTGGTGTTCGGCAAGGAGATCCACGCGTCGGCTAACCGTTCGCTGTACAGGATATTCAAGGCTTTGAATATCCCCAGGGCTAGAGAAACTCGCGTGAGCTGGTCCTGGTCGAGCTTCTTTGTTTTGCCCCCCTTGAGATGATAGAAGGCTCCATTTGAAATTCCCCCCAAGAGCTGCCGGGCATGCTCGTCCCGCAGTTTCCAGGAGCGTGTGAGATTGAAGAATCCCTTGATGGCCGACGGACTCAGACGAGCTTGAACCTCTTTCTTTGAGAGATCGACTGGAACGTCCCAAGAGAATCCCGCGATCGGCCCTTGCAGAGTAGCTACTGCTCCTGTGGGCATATTTTAGTCCTCCATTTACGGAGTATTATACATCCATATATGGATGTATACAAGCTTTGACTCCTCTCCCGCCATAGTCCCTCTAAGTAATTGAAAACACAAGGTCGGGCAGCCTCCCCGAATACCTGACAACTCACCCCTCCGGCAGGAGAATTCGCAATGCGCCGGAAGGGTGCCTTATTCGTGAGAAAGGAGGAACATCTATGTCCCGCAAGGTTGGTCAGATCATCGCGCGAGGCGAGCGAAGGTGGCTCGTCCGCGTTTATCTCGGGCGCGATCGCGAAACGCGCAAGCGCACCTACCACAATCGAACAATCTACGCCTCGCTACGGCATGCACAGGCGCACCTGACAAGAAGGTTGCATGAACGCGACCTGTCCCGCGGCGTCGAAGGGCTTCAAGTCACCGTAGACGAATTCTTGGATCACTGGCTGAAAACGGCTGTCAAACCAAAAGTCCGAGGGAAAACGTACGGCGACTACGCGGCCATGCTGCGGAGATACATCCGTCCCGCGATTGGCGCAAGAATGTTGGCCTCGGTCTCGCCTCTTGAAATCCAGGCCGCATATCAGGGCATGATCGACCGGAAACTCTCGGCACGGACGGTTCGATACGCGCATGCCGTTTTGCGTGCTGCAATCAAGCAGGCTATACGTTGGCAGTTGCTCCTCGCAGATCCGACGCAGGGAGTTCAGCTCCCTAGTCAGCAGCATAGAGAAATGTCAGTTCTGACCACAGAGCAAGCTCGATCATTTCTCAGGACTGCAGCGCATTCCCCGCAAGCATGCCTTTTTGCTGTGGCCCTCACTACCGGAATGCGCCCCAGCGAATACCTCGCCCTCTGCTGGCGGGACATCGACTGGGATCGTGGAACCATCCGCGTCGTTCGAACTCTTCACAAGAATGAAGGGCAATGGACCTTTGCGGACACGAAGCGGGCCCGCAGTCGTCGAGTCGTTAAACTGCAAACGTGGGTGCTCGATCTGCTCCGGAAGTTGAAAGGCCGGGCAGATGTGGTTGGGGCGGCGTGCGACTCCGTGTTCGCTGATCTGATCTTTACCACCGCGCGTGGCGAACCGATCAACGAGGACTACTTGGTCAAGAAGCATTTCAAAACACTCCTGCGAGAAGCTGGGTTGCCCAACATCCGGCTCTACGATCTCCGCCACACATCTGCCACCCATGCGCTGACGGTTGGAGTCGCGCCGAAAGTGGTATCCGAGCAACTCGGACATGCGAGTGCCGCGTTCACCCTGGACACCTACTCGCACGTCCTTCCGCATATGCAGGACGAAGCTGCTTCCAAGATGGAAGCAGCCCTGCTGAACGGCCTGTCGTTGTAACCCATTTCCCCGCCAAACCCCAAAACATCAATCATCAACAGCCGCCGGCTGCTCCGTTCAGTGAGCAGAGAAAGGAGGTATGGCCATGTCGCGCAAACTAGGTCAGATCATCGCCGTTCGGGAGAACACCTGGATGATTCGCATCCCGATGGGTTGCGATCCACAAACCAACCAACGGAATTATTACAACCGTACTGTTCATGGCTCTCTGCGACAAGCGCAGAAGTTCCTCGGAAAGAAGATCAATGAACTCGGCGCACATATTGAGAGAGATGGTGCGAAGATTCGATTGGACCAGTACCTCGATCAGTGGCTCAAGACCATCAAATCGCGGATCTGCAGCAAGACGTATGAAAGCTACGAGAGCCTGCTCGCAAAATACATCCGCCCATCATTGGGTAAGAAACTTTTGGTAGCAATTAGGCCGTTGGATGTCCAAGCGGTTTACCAGCAGATGTCAGCTCGCGGTCTTTCGCCAAGAACGGTCCAAGGGGCTCATTGGGTGCTCAATGCGGCGTTCAGACAGGCATTGCAGTGGGAAATGATCTTGGAGGTTCCGACCAAAGGCGTGAAGCTGCCACGGATTCGAAGGCGCGAGATGCGAGTCTTCAGTGTAGAGGAGGCAAAAACCTTTCTGAAAGTTGCGCTGCCCACGATGTATTTCGAGGCTGCTCTTGAAAGCCCAAAGCCTGTCAGCGCCTCGGACGTGCAACGTCAGTTTGCCTAGAGCTACCAATAGATATCCACCGCGATATCCACCAATGGATTACTCCCGTGGCTAACCTAGTTCTGCCACGACTGCCACATCGAATTTGGAGTAATACTTCTTCACGTCTCCTGCCCCGTATTTCTTGCGGAACTTCTCGACAATCGATGCGACCGCTTTGGGATCAGTCACGGGAGCGGTGTGGAACTCTGCTTCCACGCCTCGGGCCGAAATCCCGATCTCCCGATGGCGCAGCAAGTTCTTGTACCACTGCGTATCCGAACCCTGTACTGGCAGCAGGTAGAGTTCGTTTCCTTCAAACACGAACCAGACCGGGATAGAGATTGTGCGCCCGGAGCTTCTGCCAATCACGCTGATCTTTATCTGGCGGTAGCGGGCGAGACGAGATTTTAGGTCGCTTTTCTCCACTTGATGGCTCCGTACTTCTTCAGTATCTCAGTGGTTTCCTCAATCGGCAGGAGTTCCTCCGATGACTGAACATTGATGATCCAGAATGCAGACCCGCAGACGGATGGCGCTCCGATGCCGTCTTGCCCAAGAAACACAACTGTCTTACGGAAATCTGTCGGGACGTATGCCAAGGTCTCTCCCTTACAAGCCCAGTGTACTCGGGAGCGACATGAGTAGTGAGTGAGAGGGCAAAATTTTGGTGGCAGTCGAAAGTGCGTACCCTGAATTCCCGCAGCCCCACTAGATGGAATGCTCGTTCGGGCTCACATCTAATGACGAAAAATCGAGGGTGGCTGCGCCCGGCACTTTTTCGCGATACAGATTGCCGGGATGCGGCAGGATGGCGGTCACGCCAGTGCGGATGTCGTTGCCACGGATGATGGTCGTCTGCCCGACCTCGACGCCGACAACATCAGTGATCGCATCGAGCGGTCCGGCAGGGAGGATGCCGACCTTCAGCCCCAAATCCGACGCACGAGGTCGAGCGTTGGGAGCCGCGTTTTGAGAGACTGCGGAGGTCATTAGAAAGACCATCATGGATGCGAGAGTCTTCTTGGTCATCGCACGGGATTATATTCTGCTTCACAACCGGGGCTCGACTGGATAGAGGCACCCCGACAGTCGAGGGCTTACACGATAACCGTCTCCCCGTCTTCCGCGATCTCATAGCCGGTCTCACGTGCCCTGCGGAGCATTTCCGTACTCATATGCGTGAGGATTACGCGCCTAGCACCAATCTGCGGGAGTTTCGTGGCTAATGTCGCAAAGTCAAGGTGGAACTTGACCGGCTTGTCGAAGAAGTATGCCTCTACCAGCAGCAGGTCCGAGTTGTGAGCGGCAAGAAGCAGGTCATCTACCCATTCCGTATCACCTGAATAGCAAAGAACCTTGTTGTCGGCTTCGAACCGAAGGGCAAAAGAAGGTGCGCCAGACGGGTGCTTGACAATATATGGCGTGACCGTGATCCCCAGCACGTCCTGCGCCTTTTCCGGTTCGAGTTCAAGAATGTCGATGACGAACTGACGCTCGATGTGGCTGGAGCCGGGGAAAAGAACTTCCATAGCTGCAAACAGGCGGTCGCCTAAACCCGGTGGCCCGGCGACGGTAAGGGATGTGTTGCGACGACTTACAAGTTGAGCATCAAGAATTAGGAATGGAAGCCCGCCGAAGTGGTCGCCATGCAGATGGGTGATGAAGATAACCTGAATGCCGTTGGGATCGATTCCGAATTTTCGCATGGGGATCATGGAGGAAGCGCCACAATCAATGAGGAACGCTCCGTGACGATGCTCGACATAGAAGCAAGTGTTGAAGCGACCCCCGCTGCCAAACGCATCTCCCGTACCCAGAAATCGAACTTTCATCGGCCCCTCGCGTTCCCTTCGCCCTACGCTCTGTACCAAGATATGCCTACCACCGAAGCGGCAAGGCTGTTTGCACCGAAAGGATAAAGCAGTACGCCCTTTTCATGAGGCGGCGAAAACCTTTTTCAATGTGCGACGTTCGGCGGTTTGCGACCTGAGGTTGCAGCGCCTAGCCTCTCTTTTTTCGCCCGCGACATCGGCGAAGGCGACCTCCGATGCGATACGGTCATTGGCTCAGAACCTTTACTGAATGACCAGTTTCGGCGAGGCGAAGATACCGGGAAGAAAGAGGGAGAAAACACCGCCAAAATTCGGAGGTCTGGAATCAGCTTTTTAAACCGCCAGTGACAATAGTGGATTTGGCCTCAGTACACCACACAGGTTGCCTTGTAGGGTTTTCTCGGCTTCTCGGTCTCGCATTCCTTGATCGCACTGCATGAAAGAGCTTGCAAACGAGGTTGTCCGAGTTTCGTTTGCGTGTAGTTCTAAAGCACGTCGATGACGATACATCCGTCCAGCAATCGGCGCAAGAATGTTGGCCTCGCTCTCGCCTCTTGAAGTCCAGGCCGCATATCAGGTCATGATCGACCGGAAACTCTCGGCACGGACAGTTCGATACACGCATGCCGTTTTGCGGGCTGCAATTAAGCAGGCTATACGTTGGCAGTTGCTCCTCAACGATCCAACGCAGGGAGTTGAACTTCCTCGTGAGCAGTGCAGAGAAATGTCTGTGCTGACGACAGAGCAGGCTCGATCGTTTCTCAGGACTGCATCGCATTCCCGACAAGCGTGCCTTTTTGTTGTGGCCCTCACTACCGGAATGCGCCCCAGCGAATACCTCGCCCTCTGCTGGCGGGACATCAACTGGGATCGTGGAACCGTCAGTGTCGTTCGAACTCTTCACAAGAAAGAAGGGCAATGGACCTTTGCGGACACGAAGCGGGTCCGCGGTCGTCGAGTCGTCAAACTGCAAATGTGGGTGCTTGATCTACTCCGGAAGTTGAAAGGCGGGGCGGATGAGGCTGGGGCGGCGTGCGACTCAGTATTCGCTGAACTGATTTTTACCACCACGCGTGGCGAACCGATCAACGAGGAATACTTGGTCAAGAAGCATTTCAAACCACTCCTGCGAGAAGCTGGTTTGCCGAACATCCGGCTCTACGATCTCCGCCACACATCTGCAACTCTTGCCCTGACGGTTGGAGTCGCGCCGAAAGTAGTCTCCGAGCAACTTGGACATGCGAGCGCCGCGTTCACCCTGGACACCTACTCGCACGTGCTTCCGCATATGCAGGACGAAGCTGCTTCGAAGATGGAAGCAGCCCTGCTGAACGGCCTGTCGTTGTAACCCATTTCCCCGCCAAACCCCAAAACATCAACAGCCCCGGCTGCTCCGTTCTGCGAGCAGAGAAAGGAGGTATGGCCATGTCGCGCAAATTAGGTCAGATCATCGCCGTTCGGGAGAACACCTGGATGATTCGCATCCCGATGGGTTGCGATCCACAAACCAACCAACGGAATTATTACAACCGTACTGTTCATGGCTCTCTGCGACAGGCGCAGAAGTTCCTCGGAAAGAAGATCAATGAACTTGGAGCCAACATCGAGAGAGATGGCTCGAAGATTCGATTGGACCAATACCTCGATCAGTGGCTCAAGACCATCAAATCGCGGATCTGTAGCAAGACGTTTGAAAGCTACGAGAGCTTGCTCGCAAAATACATCCGCCCATCACTAGGTAAGAGGCTTCTGGTGGCAATTAGGCCGTTGGACGTCCAAGCGGTTTACCAGAACATGTCAGATCGCGGTCTTTCGCCAAGAACGGTCCAAGGGGCTCATTGGGTGCTCAATGCGGCGTTCAGACAGGCTTTGCAGTGGGAGATGATCTTGGAGGTTCCGACCAAAGGCGTGAAGCTGCCACGGATTCGGAGGCGTGAGATGCGAGTCTTCAGCGTGGAGGAGGCAAAAACTTTCCTGAAATTTGCGCTGCCCACGATGTACGGGACTTTGTTCGCCCTGGCCGTTACCACTGGAATGCGTCCCAGCGAGTACATCGGGCTCAAGTGGCAGGATGTTGACTGGGAGCGCAGAACGGTCAGCGTGAAGAGAACCTTACGGAAAGGGCCTACGGGTCAGTGGAGTATGGTGAGACGAAGCGCGCAGGAAGTCGTCGAAGTATCAGACTGCAGAATTGGGTCATTGCGAGGCTAAAACAATTAGAGGAATTCCAGGCTACTCACCCGGTGGTCGATCCCGAAGAGTGGCCGGAAGCCGTCGACCTGATCTTCGTAACGGAGTTTGGAAGACCGGTGAATGTGAACAGCCTGGTCTACAAGCACTTCAAGCCGATCTTGAAGAAGGCCGGATTGCCGAACATCAGACTCTACGATCTGCGACACAGAGCGGCGACGTTGGCGTTGACGGTCGGTGTTTCGCCGAAGGTTGTGTCAGAGCAACTCGGGCACACGAGTGCGGCCTTTACCCTGGACGTTTATTCACACGTCTTGCCACACATGCAAGATGATGCGGCTGCGAAAGTGGAAGCCGCACTACTTGGGAGCTTTTAGCGAGGATCGAGAAAAGAACTACACGCGATTTTGTTTGACTAACACTAGATAACAGTAGTATTAGTTCGAGAGAGTTGCCGGTGGCTATGTGCAAAGGCGCTTAGTTCCGGCCGAGGACTCGTTGTGCGCGTTCAACGGCTGCAATTGCGACAAAACTACTGAGGCTCCGGTGTTCAAGCTTCGCAGCCTTTTCGACAAGTCGCCGTTCATCCTGAGTGTAGTAGGAGAACACCTTTGCTCCGAGTGGTCCTTTGCCGGTGCGCCTAGAAGGAATGTAGGTATCCTTTTTGGCCACCGTCGTTATGCTACCACTAAGCAATATAACGCAGTGCGCATGATTGGGGCGATGTCGAGGCGCATACGCAAGGTAAGACTGAGTCCGCTCCCCGAGAGCGTATTTGTAAGTAGGTGAAACTAAATCGGTTAGGTGTGTGGCGATGTGTGCCCGCCGACGGCAGGGCTGTGTCCTCAACAGGGAAATTTTGGGCCAGAGGGCAGGTCGGCAACCAGCAGGAAAGTGTTCGGGCCAGACGACGGCTTTTCGACCACAAATCCAAGCCGGGGGGTCGCATGAATTCTACCTTCACAATTCGCCTGCCTGGGCTTGCGGTGCCCGGCGAGAACGAGAAAACGTCGGGGGCGGCAGCCGCGAATCCGGTCGTAGAAGCTGCGGTCTCCGACGAAGCCGTGATAGCCCAGGTCTGCGAGGGCAGCAGGGAAGCGTTAGCAGTTCTCTTTCGGCGCTACGCACGCATCGTCCGCGGAGTGGCCTACCGAGTCCTGCGAGACCCTTCCGAGGCCGACGACCTCCTCCAGGACATCTTTCTATTGATTCATCGCCTATGCGCAACCTTCGACAGTTCCAAGGGCCCGGCTCGATTCTGGATTCTCCAAATGACCTACCGCCGAGCCATTTCCCGCCGGCGCTATCTGACTTCCCGGCACTTCTACACCCGCCTGGATCTGGATCAGGCTGCGAATCAACTCGGTAACCCGCCAGCAAAATCTGGACGCTTTGAGGATTCGATGGACGGAGTCCTTGAGCGAAAAGAAGCCCTGCAGAGCTGGTTCGCCGAACTCTCAGAGAGTCAGCGGCAGACTCTGCACCTCTTTTTCTTCGAGGGATGCACATTTGACGAGATCGCTGCCAGACAGGGTCAAACCGCGGGAAATGCCAGAAATCACTATTATCGTGGGCTGGACAAGTTGCGGAAGCAGATTTCTGCTGGCAAATTGCCGGGTAAAGAAGCAGTATGATAAAAGGTCTTAGCCATCGTAGGAGCGGGTGCGTTGTTGCCAAGCGGACCCCATGACGAGTTCTTGGAGCTCTGTGCTGTTTCGACCTCCGGCCAACTCAGTGAGGAAGAACAGAACCGGCTTCAGGAACACCTTGCTGTTTGCCCCGAGTGCCGTGAAGCCCTCCGCCAGTACGAATCCGTTGTCCACGACGCGATTCCAGCCGTCGGCTCGGACCAATTGTCGGGGCAATCATCGCGGATAGACCCTGGTCCTTCTTGGTCACAGTCGAAAGCGGAAAAGGCCTTCTTCGAGCGTTTAGCAAAAGAAGAGGGAGACCAACCAAGCGGCGCCAAAAGGAAAAGCGGCGTACCCGCGGCTTTTCATCGAGTTCTTCCCATCGCTCCCGAATCAACTTGGCGCCACGTTTGGATGCTGTACGCCGCCGGGATCCTGCTTTTCATCACTCTGTGTCTCTCCGCGTACTGGGTCGGCGTGCGGCACGGCACGGATGTGGCCAAGTCCACACCGCCGCAGGCGACTCAGGCTCAGGTTGCAACTGAGAACCCGGCTTCTCTAGAAGAGCAACTGAGCGATGCCGCCCACGAGAGAGAAATTGCTCGCGCCCAAATCGCCGTGCGCGACAAGGCCCTTACGGACCTCCGTCGACAACTGCAACGACAGTCAGCCGAGATCGCTCGCATGAAGGAAGCCCAGGATCGCCTGGAGACTGACGTGCGCAGTGACCAAGTTGGCAAACAGGATCTCGTTCAACAACGAACTGAGCTGGGACAGAAGCTGGAATCGGCGCAGGCAGAATCTCAGGCCCTTCAGCAGCGGGTGGCTGCACTCTCACAGCAGTCGACCAGCGAAACGACGCAGGCCAAGACACTCGGAGCCAAGGTCGACGATCTCACCCGCCTGCTTCAGGATCGTGAGGCATCCCTCAATCAAAAGGATGAACTGCTCGCCCATGATCGCGACATTCGGGAAGTCATGGGAGCCCGTGACCTGTATATCGCGGAGGTCTATGACGTCGGCGATGACGGGGCTACCAGAAAGCCCTACGGTCGTGTCTTTTACACGAAGGGAAAGTCGCTGGTCTTCTATGCCTACGATCTTGACCAACAGGGTACGAAGCGCGCCCAGGCATTTCAGGCCTGGGGTAGACGCGGTCCGGATTGGAAGCAGGCGTTAAATTTAGGCATTTTCTATGAAGATAATGCTTCCAAAAAACGCTGGGTTTTGAAGGCGGATGACCCCAAGACGCTCGCCCAGATCGACGCTGTCTTTGTAACCTTAGAACCACACGGCGGAAGTGATAAGCCGAGTGGCAAACCACTACTTTTCGCCTATCTCCGAGTCAATCCCAACCATCCCTAAGTCTCAGGCCTTTCTCCGTTGATTCGTTCTAGAATCTATTCCAGCTGATAAAAACGGCGGGACTTCCTGCGAATAACTGAAGAGTGGCTGAATTTCATTTTTCGCGGAGAACTGACATGCGCTTCCCCCGGATTACCTTCCCCGTTCTCTTTTGGTCCGTGCTGCTGTTGGTTCTCCGCGCCGAGGGGCAGTCGCCCAATGGAAACATCAACGGCCTAGTTCTTGACCCGACCAGTCGGGTTATCGCTGCAGCCGAGATCATTGCAGTGAACGACGTCACTGGCGTCCAGTTCACTAGTAAGACCAACGATGAAGGAGTTTACGTCTTACCTAACTTGCCTCCAGGACCGTACCGACTCCAGGTTTCTAAAGTCGGATTCAAGACGATCATCAAACCTGACATCGTTCTAAACGTTCAGGATGCCCTCTCCATCAATTTCACCTTGCCAATCGGCGCGGTCATTGAAACGGTGACCATCACGGGCGGCGCGCCCCTAGTCAACACTGAATCGGCAGCTGTCAGCACCGTCGTCGATCGCCAGTTCGCCGAAAACCTGCCCATGAATGGCAGGAGTTTTCAAACCCTGATTGAACTGACACCGGGAGTGGTTGTCACTCCTAGTAGCTCAGTTGAAGCAGGGCAATTCAGTGTCAATGGACAGCGTACGGCGTCTAACTACTGGATGGTGGATGGTGTCGGCGCGAATATCGGAACTGGTGCAAATGGGATCCCCGGCAACGGACTTGGAGGTGCGCTCGGATCGTTTAGCGTCCTCGGGGGAACGAACAGTTTGGTCTCAGTCGATGCTCTACAAGAGTTCCGAATCCAGACCTCGTCATACGCCCCCGAGTTTGGCCGAACTCCCGGTGCGCAGATATCCATCGTTACGCGCTCCGGCACGAATCAGTTCCATGGCACGGCATTCGACTATCTGAGAAACGACCTTTTCGATGCGAATGATTGGTTCAACACCTATGTCACGCCAGCGCTCCCGAAGGCGAAGGAGCGGCAAAACGATTTTGGGGGTACGCTGGGTGGCCCGATCATCAAGTCACGAACATTTTTCTTTTTTTCCTACGAAGGACTTCGTCTCCGGCTTCCTCAAACTCTAGAAACCACCGTCCCTGATGTCGAGGCGCGACGGAACGCAATTCCGGCGATGCAGCCCTTCCTCAATGCCTTTCCCCTGCCGAACGGACCTGACGTAAGCAGCGGAATGGCGGCTTTCAATGCTAGTTTTTCTAACAGCAGTACCCTCAACGCTTACAGCCTTCGCCTTGACCACAGAGCTAAGAGCGGGCTGAATGTCTTTGGCCGGTATGACTACTCTCCTTCGCAACTTGTTTCAAGGGGTAATGGAGGCGCCTTAAGTCTTGTGTCACCATCTCAAATCACAACGCAAACGGCAACGATCGGAGTCTCGCTGAGTGGAGGCGCAATGATAGTGGATGACCTACGTTTCAATTACAGCAGGACGAACGCATCTATCTACTATTACCTGGATAGCTTCAGTGGTGCGGTTCCGCTCCAAAACCTGCCGTTGCCTGCGCCTTATAACAGCCAAAATGCTGAGTTTGGATTTGATTTCCTCACCGGCGCAAACGCCCAGTTGACGGTTGGCAGCTTGGGACGAAACATTCAGCGGCAGATCAATTTGGTCGACAATCTGTCTGTTCAGAAAGGATTGCACGGCCTGAAGTTTGGCGTGGATTATCGTCGACTTTCACCTTCCAACGACCCCGCCTTGAATGCGGCCGGCGGATCTCTTTGGTATCACCAATTCCCTGTCTTTCTCGACGTCCCGTCTGCCGAACAGGGAATGCCCCTTCTAGGTGTGGTGGGAGTCGCGCGCAATTCGATATTTCTCTTGCGCAACTTGGGCTTGTTCGCTCAGGACACTTGGCGAATCCTGCCCCGCTTGACGCTAACCTACGGTCTCCGCTGGGACGTGGATTTTGCACCGATATGTCAGAACGGACTGAATATCCCCCGCGTGACTAACTTTAACAATCTAGCGAGTCTTGCTCTAGCCCCAAGCAGCGAGGCGCCATTCGACACCACTTACGGGAACATCGCTCCCCGCCTTGGTGTGGCCTACCAGGTTTCAACGAGTCCAGATTGGGGCCTGGTGGTGCGCGGCGGAGTCGGTGTTTTTTATGACCTTGCGACCTCAGAGGCTGGCAACGCGATTGGTTTCACTTATCCCTTTGGAGCGACCAGTCTCAGTTCTGGCACCAGTTTCCCGTTCGATGCGGAAGCGGCCGCTCCTCCACCCATCACACCGGAGCAATTATCTTCGCCGTTCGCGTCTTTGTCCGTTTTCGATCCCCACCTGCAAATTCCCTACAGCCTCCAGTGGAACGTCGCAATAGAACAGGGTCTGGGCAGCCAACAGACCGTAACGGCCAGCTACATCGGCTCGATAGGAAGACGGCTCTTGCAAACAGCGACAGTGTTGTCACCGAATCCGAGCTTCAGCCAAGTAAATCTGATAGGGAATACTGCACTGTCCAACTACAACGCATTGCAGATCCAGTTCCAGCGACGCTTGGCCCATGGGCTTCAGGCACTCGCGTCTTACACATGGTCGCACTCGATTGATACGGGTTCTGCTGGTGCATTTGGTTCTGGAGCCGATGCGCTTGTGCCAACGCTCGGTCAAAACGCAAATCGAGGGCCCTCCGACTTCGATCTTCGGAATGCTTTTTCCGTCGGGACTACTTATGACGTTCCCACACCCGAAATAAGCGGTTTTACGGCCGCGATACTCGGCGGTTGGTCGCTTCAGAACGTGATTCAGGCCCGATCTGCTCCCCCTGTCAACGTGTATGACGGCAACTTTGTTCAACTCGCTAACTTCAGCACGCAAATTAGACCGGATGTCGTCCCCGGGCAGCCCATATATCTATCTGGGGCAGAATACCCAGGAGGGAAAGCCTTAAATCCGGCAGCCTTCGTGGCACCGCCGACGAATTCCGATGGTGTTCCCGTCCGACAAGGAGACTTGGGTCGAAACGCGGTGAGGGGATTCGGTGCCGCGCAATGGGATTTTGCGGTTCATCGGACTTTTCCTGTTCGCGGGTCGCTGGTGTTGCAGTTCCGATCAGAAATATTCAATGTCTTGAATCATCCGAACTTCGGGCCGCCCATTGCGAACATCAACAATACGACCCAGTTCGGTCAGTCCACGCAGATGCTCGGTCAAAGCCTCGGAAGCAATAATCCAGGTGGTGGAGGATTGAGCCCGCTCTACCAGTTCGGTGGTCCGCGGTCGATACAGTTTGCCCTCAAGCTGATGTTTTGAAGACCACGTTCATCGCAGTGTCACCCGTGAGTAACCGCGCCATGACAGGAATTCGTGTGACAAGTCAAGCTCGAGCCACGCCTGAAGTTCTTTTAAGGTTACTGGCAAGAGGTTTGTGCTGCCTCCTCGCTGCTTCTCATCTGTGCGCGGCGCAACAACCGCCCCCCTTGTCCGTGCAGGATGCCTTAAGAATCCGTTCCTTCGGGGAGTTGATGCCAATCCAGTTTTCCGCCGACGGCAGGTGGCTGGCTTACACGCTTAAAGACGCTCAAAGAACCAAGCCCGGAGACGCCTCAAAATGGGCACGGGGAGGACGTCTGCGATTTGTTACAGGCGAAGATATCTACATATCAGACGTTGAGACCGGGGAAGCTCGAAACCTGACGGGGAACGACGGAGATAATTGGTATCCCGTTTGGTCTCCTGACGGACAGTTTCTGGCCTTCCTTTCAGACCGAAATAAGACAGGTGCGGCAAGGGTATGGATTTGGGACGCATCTAAGAACAAATTGAGACAAGTGTCGGATATCGACTTTACGACGACAAAGATGGAGTGGACTCCGGACAGCAGAAGAATACTGCTAGCCACGCTTCCTGCGACACCCCAAAGGAAAGAGGAACCGCAGAGAGGATCGGCCCTTACGGACTTTGGTAATCCGTCGCCGGGAAAAGTCGCGGGATCGACGGTGGTGGTCTACCGTGCAGATTCGACAAGCGACCGGAACCATCCGACCGTGGGCCCCTGGAACTTGGATGATTTCCGGCGCGACTTAGTCTTGCTAGACGTTACAAGTGGCGAGGTGACTCCGATTGTACACAGCGAGAGAATTGCGACGACTCTGATCTCGCCCGATGGCTTGCACGTTGGTTATACCGTCCCGGAACGCTTTGCAAGCCCTCGTTCCCAACAAATGCTTTTTGATATTGTCGTAACTGACCTTGCCACGAAACGCGGGCACATCGTAGCCTCGGATGTTCGATTGAATTATGAAGGTGCCGCGTTCAGCTGGTCGCCTGATGGGGAGCAGTTAAGCTTTCATGCCGGCGGCGTCGATGAGAGGACGTACGATTGTTACGTTGTTGACAGAAGCCTCGGAGAACCGCGAGATGTTTCTAATCTCCCTCCGCTCCGAATGCCATCCCGAGAAAGATCCGCCGCGCCCATCTGGGACGTTGACGGTACGCACATATATTTCACTCGAGAAGGCGTGCTGTGGAGAGCCTTCGTAGGGGGAGCCAAAGCAGAAGAGATCGCTCAGATACGACATCGTCAAATCACACAACTGATCCCGCAATCGGGGAATCGTCTTTGGACTCGAAATAATGGACGATCAACAATTGTCTATACGCACGACGAGGCAGGAAAACAAGACGGCCTTTTCGAACTGGATTTGGAGAATGGTCAAAGTCGACCGCTTCTTGAGAGAGGGCAATGCTATACCTGCATCAACATCGACGATCCCTTTGCAATCGTCAAGGCCGGTGATCGCATCGCTTTTTTCGCAGAAGATGCCAAACAGAGCGAAGACTTATGGATCAGCGACCCGAGTTTTGAGAGCCCTCGCAGGCTGACCCATCTGAATCCCCAGCTGGATCACTACAAGATGGGTGTGGCTCAACTGGTCGATTGGCTGAGCGACGATGGCGAACGATTGCAGGGGGCGCTGCTGTTACCATCCGACTACAAAGAAGGGAAACGCTACCCACTAGTCGTGTCGGTGTACGGCGGGGAATCGCGTTCGGAATACTTTGATCACTTCGGTCTTGGCTCTGGAGGACCCATCAATTGGCAGCTGCTCGCAACGCGGAATTATGCCGTCTTGCTCCCTGACACACCGGTGCGCGTGAGCACGCCGATGCTAGATTTGGCAAAGACGGTATTGCCCGGCGTAAGCAGGGTTGTCGCCATGGGAATCGCGGATCCCGATCGGCTCGCCGTTGTAGGGCAAAGCTACGGAGGTTACAGTGCGCTGGCTTTGGTCGTCCAGACTCTCCGTTTCAAGGCGGCGATCGAAGTCGCCGGCCTAGCAGACTTGGTAGGATTCTATGGAGAGATGGATGAAGGTGGCAGCGCCTACGGGATCCCAATTATCGAGAAAAACGATCGTGGAGGTTTGGGAACGACTCCGTGGGAGCGCCGCGAGAGGTACATAGAGAATTCTCCGGTATTCTATTTCGACCGAATTGAAACGCCGATACTGATTCTCCACGGATCAGCGGATCGAGCTGTCGCTCCCTTCCTTGCAGATCAAGTGTTTGTAGGACTGAGAAGGCTAGGCAAGGAGGTGGAATACGCAAAATACCAAGGAGAGGACCATTCACCTCTCTATTGGAGTTATCCCAATCAAGTCGATCTTTGCGATCGTATAATTGACTGGCTTGAGAGTCACCTAAAGAAGTAGGTGGTTCTGACGCTGCGTGCGCCGGGGTTGGCGGCGTCGTTCAGGCTCTGGAGACTCGACCCAAATGAATGTGCCAGAGCGCCTCCCATTTCAGAAGCGCTCCGGCACGTGTGCTACTCGTCGGCTTCATACGCATGTTGTGTGCACAGGCGTCCGTCCGAGGTCACCGGAATGCCCTTATCCACTTTTTGGACAGCGACAACAGCAGAGCCGAGAAGCACAACTTCCGGCTTTACGTATTTCATGTTTTCCACCTCCTTTCTTTGATGGATTATCCTCAGCTGAGAATGCCGTGTTCTGATTACGTCTTGTCTAGTTATTCATGGCGTTCCGTCGGGAGCGACGGCCTGCATTGCAGAAGCCCCGAAGGAATAACCTGGCGCTGGCTGTATTCCGAGATAAGAGGCTATGAGGGAACTCGGCGAGTGCAGCCCACGCAGCCAGAGTTCAAGCACCAGAGTCCGCATTAGAAAGACGATTGGGATCTCTTCGCCTCTGCGCGCCCTACACAATGCTTCAAGAAAGGCCGTTGAATCCACAATCCCGAGCGCGCTGCAAATCATTTGTCGGTTCATTTCAATCAAACCTTCCCAATGCGCCCGAATGAAAGCTAGGGGAGCGCGGACGACGAACGCTTTCCGTTTTCTGTTCAGGACCTCGTCAGGAACAATCGTTCGGAGAGAACGACGCATTAAGGAACGGCGAGAGCCTGGGCGGACCAATTGCTGACGAGGGATCGCGTAGATGTATTCCAAAAGATCGCGGTCGAGAAACGGATAGCGCTTCTCCAGGGGTGGGTTTGATGACAACGCAGTGCATGCCAGTTCTCTTCGCAGCACATTCAAAGTATTCAGGTTTTCTTGGAAACTCGGGAGCGCACCAAATAGTTTCAACCTTGTCGGATATCCCAGCAACGCGGATCGCTGACGTCTGACGAAGTCAGCTCGAAGCCATGGCGAAGGCCGCTGGCGCTCGGGGACTCCCAAGAAAACCGGAGGGACGAATTCGCTTGCCGCTTCCATCAATAGATGGAACCAAGGCCTTCTTTTGCTTAGAGCCCATGCCTTTAACTGTTGTGCGAGACCCGTCAGTCGTGCTCTTGCAAGGAGGTCCGACAACTCTGGGGTTGGTGTTGGCACACCCCCCATCACTTCGTCACCACCTATTCCGGACAACAGAACACGATTTCCGTGGCTAATCACGTACGCGGCGAGTTCTTCGCCCTCTCCAGAATCGTAACAGGCAGCGTCGGGAGTAGCGGAAAAACGGGCATTGTCAAAATCAAAGTTGGGGATCATTCGCGAAACGGTATTGATGTGACATCCAACGCGGTCACGCCTTTCTTCCACACTTTCGAAATAGGGCCGTTCGTTCCAGTTGGGTTCGGAGTCGTCGTAATAGGACACAGTATCGAGGCGTGTGGTTTCGGATACACCAGGTACAGCCAGCGTGTCAGCCATGCAAACGATGGAGGATGAATCCAGACCACCGCTAAGTTCTGCGAGGACAGGCATGTCGGAGTGCATGCGCCGTCTCACGGATTGCGCAAAAACCGACCGAAAGTGTTCTTCATAATCGGTATCATTCCGGTACTGGATTCTCTTTCCGGGATCAAAGTGCCAATACTCCAGGACTGTGCGTCTCTCCGTTTCGATGAGCACGTAAGAGGATGCCGGTACGGATCGGATTCCCACGTAAGGCGTCAAATGGGAGGCCGGGAAGAAAGACAGCCATCCCGCAAGATATTCTTCATCCAATTTCAGGCGACATCCGCCAAGAAGCACGAGAGGGTCCAGCACCGTGCTCCATGTCACTTGGCGCTCTTCGAGAAAGTAGTAAAGGTGACGTACACCGATAGGGTCTTTGGCAAGCAGCAGACTGCGATCAGCCGGATTCCAGATAGAGACAGCCCAATCACCGACGAGCCTAGCAAAGCAGGCGGTGCCCCAGCGTTGGTAGGCAGCCGAAACGATCAAAATGTCTGGCGAGTCAGCCGCAAGGTCGTCTTTCAACTGAGAAGTGAGCTCTCCTCGATTGTCGATGCGGCCGTCCCAGGTGATGACGGAGCCCGAGGTGCACAGATACGGTTGCGTTTCCCGGCGTGACTCTGTGTTCGTGTGGAAAGGCCGGTAGATGACACTGATGCCGGCCCTAAGAAAGGAGCCGCCTCTATCTGGTGCGAACGGACCGAGAGCCGCATGTACCTTGTTCACGTAATCCGATGCGAGCGGCTTGCCATCGAAATTCCATCGTCCAAACTGGACGCTCATGATTCGTCCCCTTGATGGTGGTTCCCGATCGATCCCTAGCATTTGTCGATGACCGCGTACAGCTCCCGCGTAGATGCCTTGTCGTTCACGACTCGCCCATTTACTTCGACCCATGCGTGGGCTTTGAAAGGCATTTGCTGCACGCCGATGAACATCTGAGCAGGCACTCCATGCCTCCTCAGCAGACAGGTAGTGGCTGCAGAACGCTGGAGGCAAAGCGCTTCTTTCCAATACCAAATGCAGGCGATGTCCACTGCTGCGCAGACTTGTTCAATTGCATCACAACTGGGAGCTCCATTGCGGATTGGGTGTTTAGACACTCGGTCGTAGAGCGCGCCGAAATCGCCTCGGACCAAATAGAGGTCGAACCGAATCAGCTTGCAGTACGCCTGTAAGACAAGAAACGCCATGACCTGGCTCCGTACTTTCAAATGGGCAATTGCAACTGGTCGCAAAGAAACGCCATCCGGTCGGTGAGTGCCTCAATCCTCTCGCTGAGAGGAAGAGAAGCGGAGTGACCACGAAATCTGTTGTAGTGGAGAAAAATAGTATGGTCCGAGCGATTTGCTGCCTGCAGTCGAGCGGTCATCTTGCGGGCGTGCATAGGATTGCAGTTCTGGTCTGCATCGCCCGAAACAATCATCGTAGCAGGGTAGGAGATGCCCTCTCGAACCGCGTGGTAAGGCGAATAGCCCCGAAGTGCTGCGAAGTCGTCCGGATCGTCTGCTGTGCCGAACTCCTCTTTCCCCGCGTACGCGCTATCAAAAAGATGGTAACGAAGCATATCGAGCAAGGGTACGAGACAGACGACTGCTCGGAAGAGGTCCGGTCGTTGGGTGAGTGCTGCCCCCACAAGCAGGCCGGAGTTTGAGCCGCCGAAGATAGCCAGTCTTTTTGGCTCCGTCCGACCCGTGGTTACGAGCCAATCGGCCGCCGACAGAAAGTCCTCAAAAGCTACGTGTCTGTTTCTGCGTTTTGCGGCGTCATGCCACTCCCTTCCGAATTCCGATCCACCGCGAATGCTCGGGAGTGCGAAGAGGCAACCTCGTTCCACCAGGAATGTAACAAAGACGCTGAACTGGGGAGTCATCGAAACGCCGTACCCACCGTAAGAGGTCATGATGGCTGGATGTCGGCCCCCCTCAAGTACGTCCGGGCGGCCCACAAGAAAGATGGGGATTTCTGTTCCATCTTTGGCGGGATACGAATTCTGAGTGTAAGTATATTTTGAAGGATCGAAAGGAATTGTTCGCTGCGTCCACGGGGTCCTTTGGCCTGTACTGAGTGAGCAACGCTCGAATTGTGCCGGCTGTGTGAACGATTCGGATTCGATGAACATTTCGTCACTTTCGTTCGCCCCGTCGGTTAGGCGGACCGTTTCCATCGGATCGACCGGCACTCCCGCAGCTTTTCGACCCCAAAAGTCAAAGATTGAAATCTGAGGTTTTGCGTTCATCCGGTAAGAAACAAAGATTCGGTCTTCAGCCACCCGCCAGTCCTGAATGGGTGCGTCGGCTTCGGGGACTACGTCTAGCCAATTCGGCTCCTGCTCGCCTCTCATCCGCAGTTCGACGATCCGAAAATTTGGTGCGTTGCGATTGGTGATGGCGAAGATTCTTCCCCGGGTAAGTTGCGGTGCCCAAATGTAGTTGGCATCCGAGATGGCCGCGCGTATTGAGCTGGGCTTGAAATCCCTGACGTAGAAGCTAGTGCGAATGGTTTCTCCGAACCTGTAGACGAGAAACCCGAGTCGGGTTGTATCGGAAATCAGGCATAGTCGAAGCTTCTGCTCTTCCCCAGCGAAAAAGATCTCCTGGTCATCTTCAAAAGATGTACCGAAGGTGTGGCAATAGGCTGCTCGATAGAAGGGTCTCTTAGCAGCAAGCGAGTCATGAACGTAGTAACAGCTCTTGGAATCCGGTGCGAACGCAAACCCTCGCAAGTATCCCCGCGGAAGAACGTCGGAAACCGTTCGTCTGGACGCGATCTCCAGTAGCTCGAACGTTCCCGTGCTCTCCCCGCCTTGCTTCACTTCGTAAAGCAATAGCTGACCGTCGGGTGAGAGTTTGATGGGCTTCAACGCCGTATATTTTCCGGTTTCCCGTCGCGCGGGATCGAGCAAAAGTCGGTCCTTGCCGTCAGCCGCTTCCCTCATGTAAATGCAGGGTTGCTCTTCTTCCGGGAGACGCTTCCTGAAGAAATACCGATTACCAACCTTTTGAAGTGAATCGCATTTCTCAACATCGAGTAGTTCGCGGATGCGCTGCCGAATGGGCTCTCGATGTGGAATCGAATCGAGATAAGCTCGCGCGTACCGCGTTTGTGCGGCAAGCCATTCCCGGGTGCGTGGTGATTCCTGGTCCTCGAGCCAACGATACGGATCTGTCACCGCCACGCCATGCAGGGTTTCTGTCACGGCTTCAATCGGGGAGTATGGTGGAGGTTCCATCAAGGCAGGCATAGCGGCCTCCGATCGGCTAATTCACTTGCCTCGCGGTGCATTCGTCGCGCCAGGCTGCGCAGGTACCCCGCAGTAGCCGGTTCTTCAAGCCTTTCAGTCTCCTTCCATACGTCGTTTCCAGCCGCGTAGGCAAAGACGGCCAGGAGCGGAGCGAATGCCAAGGCGTCGGCGATCGCGGCAGGCGAGACCACCCCGTCCCATTGAGCGCAATACGCTGCGGTCAATTCTGTTGCAACTGGAGAATCGGGCCCGAATGTGCACCGGGCGTGTTCAAGCAGATATTCGAGGCTGAAGAAAGGATTTCCGATGCACGCCTCCGCCCAATCCAGAAATGCGCATTGATTTTCTGAAGCGATGGTGTTCCCCGGGTTTAGATCGAGATGCCCAAGCGTCTCAGGAGTTCCGATGGCATCCATCGCATCCAGCGCGCTGTCCAGCGAGTGTGCCAACGCCGACAGATCCTTGCGGTCGAGGGTGGGAGGCGGAACTTTCGTTTGGCGCTCCATCAGCCGCGCCACGACGCTCATGAATGGTTGAATGAATTTGGAGAGTACTGCTGAGCCCAGATCACGGGCGCCCGCGCGGAGGATTTCGGAACCATGGTCGATGGACTGTATCTGCAGTCGGGCCAAGTCGGCAGCCCCCCGCTCCCAAATCTCGGGTTCCTGGACTTCCGAGAGAGGCTTTCCGGCGACCTCACGGGTAAGCCAGCCATTCCAGTCTGGCCGGGCTGCCACAACCCTTGGGAGATAGTCCGGGAAGAGGTGTGCTAGCGCACAGGTGATAGCGAATTCCCTCTGGTTGGGCTCGCCCACTGCTTTGAACCACAGTGTCGGGCCGTCGGTCTCGAATCGCGCCAGGCTGAATGATGGGCTGGCGTTTACCTGGCGGAAATTCCTGCTGAGATGGAAACCCAGTGGTTCGATTACCGTTTCGACCCATTCGCGCAATTCCTTGAACCAGCCCAGTCGTGCGAATGGGCCCGCCGGTGACTCCTTCCCTTCGGCACTACACAGCGCGATCGATTGCTGGATCGCCAGATAGTCAGAAGCGCCAATTGGCGAATCGTGGGATAGAGCTGAAAGTGGAGCCCATTGAGTGGGCATCTTAGGATTGCCACTAACGCGCCAGTGTTCCGCTGCTTGATAGTGGATCCCGGTAGCATCCGTCGACGCCGAAGCATCCGGCTCGAAAAGACAGACGACTTCTTCTCCCCAGTCAGTCTTGACCGCTGCGGTGAGATTCTCTGCCACTCGTTGCCAGCGCGGGATGTTCACGGAAGGTAGCGCGATTCGGTCGCCGTCAGGGACCACAAGGACCTCGGTCCCGCTTTGACCCAGCACGACGACGCGGTAGGTCTCGCAGTCGGTTTGTTCTGGAGTTGTCAATTTCCCGCTCACATTCTTAGCGATCGTTCTGCTAGCGGTCTGCAACTAGCTTGTGCTTTTGCAGCGATTCGATGAATTCACGTACATCACTTTCGACAGCTTCGCGGCTGGCATTGAATTCGCGGCTGATCACATTCACGATGTCGGGCTCCGCCGACCCTTTTTCAAGAAGTTCGAGAATCCTCGATCCAACGAGATTCAGGTTGAACATTTGGCCCTGCTGGACGTCGAGGACGATCGCGCCATCTTGTCCGTGCGTGCTGCGAACTCCATCGGAGACCCGGTACATCGGCCGCCCCATTAACTCCGGTTAACTTGCGAACTGGATGTGGCTGACACCTTGCCATTTGCTTCGGTGGAATCGCCAGTGATTAGTGAATTTGTTCGGGAAACGATCAGGGTGCGGAGACGACATTGTTGGTTCAACAAGATGCGCGACGCACATCAGGTTTCGAGAAAACGCAATGTGTTCGCTTTTGCGGCCTACTCACCGGGAGAGGAAGATGGCATCAACTACTTTCGATTGCAAGGTGCCTTGGAGGGCTGCTGAGATCCTTTTGCTGGCTGGTCCGTCAGACCGTAGTGCCAAAAACGTGGGAGCCTCGTTCGCAGGGCTGATCGTAAAAATAGTCCGGACCATTTTACGATTGGCACGAAAATCGTCCAGGTTCCGGCGGGCACCCTTTTGGTCGCCTTCTGCGCCCGCTAGAGAGGAGCCGCCCTTGGAGGCACAGTGGAAATGAGGGGCTAACCGAGAGAAACGGTAGAACAAGGTTTGATTGAACTATATCGTTTGATACAAATAGGATACGGGGATCATGACCGACGCATGGTGTGTCAGGTTAGTTCCACAACAGAACTATATTGACACTACGCAATGAGCCGGGTATGCTGCAGACATGCCGCGTTCTCGCTTCCAAGAACTGCTCGGCCTGGCTGAGCAAAATGATGGGTTGGTGACAGCCAGCCAGGCCCGGGCCATCGGCATCGTGGACTCCGTCCTGGCCCGGTTGACTCAGCGAGGAAAGCTGGAACGTGCAGCGCGGGGTGTCTATCGCATCCCTTACTACCCTGGTGATCGGTTGTCGCAATATCGGGAAGCTGTTTCATGGGTGCGTGCGAGTCACGGACCAGAGAACGTAGCGCTCTCGCACGAAACCGCGTTAGCCGTCTACGGGATCTCCGACGTGAATCCCTCGAGAGTCCACATTACGGTTCCCAAGACTGCGAGGCTCCGACGCCAGAAACCGAAATGGATTGTGGTCCATCGCGGTGAATTGTCGCCGACCGACGTGGCCGTACAAGAAGGGCTGCCCGTCACCGCCGTCGCGAGAAGTGTGCTGGATGTTCTGAAAGAAACCGGAAGGCCGGGGCTCGCACGCCAAGCAATCAAATATGCGCGCAAGGAAGGGTACATTGACGCGGTCGAAGCGAAGCGGCTCGCGCGCCAACTCGCCCGGTACGCGCTTGCCAGTGGAAGAGTTCAAGGATCCAAGGAGCAGGCTCCCGCGTGAGCGCGAAGCCTGTAGAGCGACTGGAGAAGACCCTTGCCCGAGTCGCACGCGAGCAAGGGCTCGATCAGGAACGTCTGTGAAGATGGGTTTCTTTTCTGGCGCTCTGTGGCGTGCTGGAACATGCAGTCCAGAGAGGCGTGATCGACACCTACTACCTCAAGGGCGGAGTTGCCATGGAGCTCCGTTTCACGCGTGCTGCTCGCACTACGAAAGATTTTGACCTTGGCCTAGAGGGGAACAGGGCGGAACGCCTTCGCAGATTGGAGGAGGTGTCGAAGCTGGGATTTGACGAGTTCACCTTCCGTCTGAAACCCGAGATGCACGAGATGGAGTTGGCCGACACGGTGCGTGTGGAAGTTGCGGTGCAATACAAAACGCGTGCCTGGCAGACAGTGGCTGTGGACCTCGGTCCGGGAGAAGCGCGGGAAGTGGACCTGGTCGAGCCAACCATCACGGGCCTGGCCGACATAGGCTTACCGATAGCGGCGCATGTGCGGTGCTTGGGCCTCAACGAACAGGTTGCCCAAAAGCTGCATGCCTGTACCGGACCACATCGAGAGGACCGCGCACGCGATGTTCTCGATATTCTCCTGGTGGACATGCTGGGTAAGCTCGACTACGCGCGGACGCACGTTGCAGCAAAGCGGATTTTCGCCGAGCGTGCGACTCACGCTTTTCCCCCGAGTGCCAAACTTCCGCCGGAGTGGCGGCGGGAACTGGAGAACCTGGCTCAGGAACTTGGATACCGCGCCCCGTGCAGAAGAGATTCAAGCCAGGTTCACGGTTGTGGTCGAGGCGATCGCGAAGACCTCAGAAGATTAGCCCACGCCGCCGGAACCTCAGTTTGCCGCCCGTCATCATTCTCGCGGTCGAATGGCAGGTCTTCCACGATCCGACCGCCGGAAAGAACCAGGATTCTGCCAAATGCCGACAAAGTCGAAGGTCGGTGGGACACGACGATCAGGGTAGAAGCAGCGAGGTGATCCCACACGTTGCGAAGAATAAGAGCTTCCGAGGCGGGATCAAGGCAGGAAGTGGCTTCGTCCAGGATCAGGATGTGCGGCAATTGCAAGAGCGCTCTTGCAATTGCTAGGCGCTGGCGCTGGCCTCCCGACAGCCGGCAACCGTCGGGCCCGACGCGCTGATCGAGGCCCTTTGGAAGGGTAGCCACCGTGTTCTCAAGGCCAGCCAGTTGGACGGCCTCATGCAACTCGGGATCTGACGCCTCCGGCCTCACAAACCGGAGATTGGATGCAAGCGTTCCGTCGAACAAGACAGGATCTCGCGGGAGATAGCAGATATGGCGCCGCAACTTCTTGAGTTCAACGTTCCGTATGTCCGTGCCGCCGACCTGGATTGATCCGGACTTCACGTCATAGAGCCGCGCCAGAAGTCTCGCCAGTGTGCTCTTGCCGGCAGCGTTCTCCCCGATGATCGCGACCTTCTCACCCGCTGCAATTTGAAGCGACGGAATGCAAAGCACATTCTCCTGTCGCTCATACCCAAACTCAACCGCCGTAAATTCCAATCCCCAATTCTGCTTTGGAAGCTGAGCGCATTGTGGCGCGTCCGTTACGCTTGGGCGCAAACCCAAAACCGCCTGCAACTGACGGATGCTCGCAAACGTTCTCTGTGCCCGCGCGTAAAGCTCTGCCGCCCCGCTCAGTGGATCAAACAGTTGCGTGACGAAGCTGTAGAAGGCCACCAAGCTGCCGAGACTCAAAGTTCCAGCTATAACGCTCCAGCCCCCGTAACCGATCACGGCGGCCATGGCGAGCACAACCGCCACGGAAGTCCATACGGTGAACCAAACACCGGTCTTGAAGAGCGCGAGATGGGACCGGGTTGTTCGCGCCAGGTGCCGAAATGCTCTTCCTTCCTGGTGCCGCTCCCGGCCGAGTAGTTGTATTGGTAGAACGGAAGAGATGTGCTCCTCAAAAAAACTATTCCACGCGAGCAGGTTCCGCTGCACGGTATCGGAGTCGGCCGAGAGCTTCGTCCGAAAGTGGTGTCGAGCAACGAGGAAGAGTGGAACAAGAGGCAGGATGGCCAAGGTCAGCACTGGGCTCAGCACAAACATGGTTACGACTGTGAAACTGGTAGTCAGACACATGCGCAAGATCGAGGGAAGAAGATCTGAGCCGAAGTAGGCAACCTCTTCGATCGGCTCTTTGAACGGGTACATCACTGTTCCGGGTGGGGTGTTCTCGTAATAGTCTGCGGAGAGCCGGTCCACGTGGCGCAGCATATCCATCCGCAGCCGTAGGGCCATTTTCTGCACGGCATTCAGGGTCAAGTAGTTGCCTACACTCGTGAGTGCCGTTCTTCCCTGGTAGCTGAGGAAGATCAGCACCGCTGCACCCAGAAGCAATCCAGTTTCTTTTCGTGGCAGAACCTGATCGATGAGCCACTTGAGAACCAGAGGGGTGAGAAGCGCAAGGAGGCTGCCTGCAGTCATGCAAAGGAAGCTGGCAACATGCCAGGGAACGAACGGCCGAATCTGCTTGGCGAGCCAACGCAGCTCATTCGGGATGCGGAGCGACAGAACGACCTCGCATAATATAACTGAACCGGGATCGGAGAGCGGTTTGGAACAGAAGCATAGGCGGCCAGAACCGTAATCGTCCAGACAAAGTGCTCCCTGTTCGCCTTTCGCTCAATTCTGTTGGGTATTGGTGAAAATAAAGGACCTTGCTTGGGAATGATTGAAAGCCGCCCGTTCGCAAACTCGACCTATGCTAACGCTCTGAGACTTCCAAGCCTGAGTATCAGGCGGGTTTGTCCGTAACTCGGGCACAAATTCCGAACATGCTTGACGTGTGCCTATATTTCTGCAACTATCGAAACATACCAGTAGCCCCAAGCAAAAAGAGTACCGAGCATGTCGTAAGGTTCGCGGACATGCTTTCCGCGATGGGCACCGAACCCCGACTTCGAATCATGCAGTTGCTGCTATCCGCGCACCCGGACGGCTTGGTGGTGAGCGATATCCAGTCAGAGCTGGACATTCCGAATTCCACGCTTTCGCACCACCTTGAGAAATTGAAGAACGAAGAGCTTGTGAACGTGCGCCGAGAGAGTACCTTCCTGCGGTACACGGCCAACACGGAAGCGCTCCAGGACCTTCTGCAATTCCTCTACGCGGAGTGCTGCACCCGAAACAAGGCGGTCAAACCACAAGATATCGTCCATCTCTGTAAATAAGAGAGGAGCACCATGAGCAGTACCGACATCAAGGAAGTAGTCAAAGAAAAGTATGGCCAGGCAGCCTTGCGCGTGAAGACTGGCGGCAGTAGTTGCTGCGGAGCCACCGCGGCAAGCGGGTTGGGTTGCGACCCAATCACTTCCAAGTTGTACGACTCCTCCCAGGCGGGATCCCTGAGGAGGCCATGCTTGCCTCGCTAGGGTGCGGAAATCCAACTGCATTGGCGAAACTGAATCTGGGAGAAGTCGTTCTCGATCTCGGCTCGGGCGGCGGCATCGACGTCTTGCTATCCGCCAAAACAGTCGGCCTCACCGGCAAAGCCTACGGCCTCGATATGACAGACGAGATGCTCGCACTCGCCAATGAGAACTAGCGCAAAGCCGGCGCCGAGAATGTCGAGTTCCTGAAGGGCGAGATCGAGCATATTCCTCTGCCGGACAACTCGGTCGATGTGATTATCTCGAATTGTGTGATCAACCTTTCTGCGGACAAAGATCGCGTGCTGCGCGAAGCTTTTCGCGTGCTGAAGCCGGGAGGTCGCTTTGCGGTTTCCGATGTTGTGACCCGCGGCGAAATTACGCCAGAAATCCGCCAACGCGTGCTTCTGTGGGTTGGGTGCGTAGCCGGGGCGCTGGGAGATGACGAGTATCGCAGCAAACTCTCGGCAGCCGGTTTTGAGCAAATCGATATCGAGCCCACACGAGTCTATCGCGCAGAAGATGCGCGTGATTTTCTGTTAGCGGCTGGCGTCGATGCCGACGCCATTGCGCCGCAGGTGGATGGTAAGTTCGCCAGCGCCTTTATTCGAGCCGTCAAACCGGCAGGCGCCGGAGCCAAGGCATGTTGCGGACCGACCTGCTGCAACTAGGAGAGTACGAGTATGCATGGACAGTACAACGTTTTATTTCTGTGCACGGGCAATTCCGCGCGCTCCATAATGGCGGAGGCTATTCTGAACTTCAAAGGCCGAACCAATTTCACTGGCTACAGCGCCGGAAGTCATCCGTCAGGAAAGGTTCGCCCCGAAGCCTTGAGGCAGCTCGAAACGGCGCATATCCCCATCCGCGGTCTGCGCAGCAAGGCCTGGGACGAATTCTCTCTGCCGGGCTCTCCAAAGCTTGACTTCGTTTTCACGGTTTGCGACAACGCGGCCAACGAGGTCTGCCCGGTGTGGCCCGGACAACCGATGACGGCCCACTGGGGCGTTCCAGATCCAGCGGCAATTCAAGGCAGCGAGTCTGAGGTGGAACGTGCATTTCGCGAGACATTCTTTATTCTGGATCGCAGAATCAGTTTGTTCCTCTGCCTTCCGCTGAAGACTCTCGACAGTCTGGCGCTCAAGAGGGAGCTCGATAACATCGGCCAGACGATGAAACCCGTTACCCGCGAATAGTGGTCGGGTCGGAGAAGATGCAAGCCGCGTATCTTGCAACACAGGAATCACTCATGAACGCAACAAGTCGTCTCAGTTTTCTGGACCGCTATCTGACTGCGTGGATCTTCGCCGCTATGGTCGCAGGCGTTGTGCTGGGTTGGCTTGTGCCTGGAGTCGTGCCTTTCTTGAATCGCTTCAACGTTGGCACGACTTCCATTCCGATCGCGGCAGGACTGATTCTGATGATAGTATCCACCATTCACGAAGGTGCGGTATGAGGAACTGCATGAGGTCTTTCGCAACAAGCGAGTGCTCGGGCTTTCACTCGTCCAGAACTGGGTTGTAGGGCCGATTCTGATGTTTGTTCTAGCAATCGTATTCCTGCGCGGCTATCCGGAATATATGGCCGGCCTCATCATGATCGGCCTCGCACGCTGCATCGCCATGGTCATCGTCTGGAATGAGTTGGCCAAAGGCGATATAGAGTATGCGGCTGGATTGGTCGCCTTCAATTCTCTTTTTCAGGTCTTTTTCTATTCTCTCTACGCCTGGGTTTTTATTACCGTCATTCCCGCCAAGCTCGGCCTTCGCAGTGCCGTGGTCAACGTGTCCATTGCAGACATTGCGAAGAGCGTCGTTATTTACCTGGGAATTCCATTTCTGGCGGGATTCCTGACTCGCACTGCATTGGTTCGCGCCAAAGGGCACGATTGGTACAGTCGGAACTTCGTTCCGCGCGTAAGCCCGCTGACGTTGATTGCGCTGCTGTTAACAATCGTGGTGATGTTTTCTCTTAAAGGCGGGTACATTGTTCGCCTGCCCTTGGACGTGCTGCGCATCGCTGTGCCGCTATTGATCTACTTCGTGTTGATGTTCTTGGTGTCCTTTTACATGGGCAAGAAAGTGGGAGCGGACTATTCCAAGACAACTACCCTGGCGTTTACAGCCGCCTCCAACAATTTTGAGCTGGCCATCGCAGTGGCAATCTCGGTATTCGGTATCAACTCCGGAGCCGCATTCGCGGCGGTCATCGGCCCCTTGGTCGAAGTACCCGTGATGGTTGCGCTCGTTAATGTGGCGTTTTACTTTCAACGTCACTATTTTCCCAACCCGCAATCGATAACGATCGAGCCGGTTTGCTCGCCCACTGCGCAGTAGGGACTGCGGTTGCAGCAACAGCGCACAATCTTATTGCTGACGAAGAACAAAACCTTAGCCGATTGAACGTCCCCTCCATACAGCGCCAAGGAGAAAGCGATCCGTTGCAGACAGGCGTGCAATGCCACTTTCCACTTGCGCACTTCTGAGCAACTAGAGGAAATTCACTCGTGTATCCATTTCCGCTCCACTTTCGTCTTGTCGATGGAGCCCGAATACAGGGTCTCCAAGGAGGACAGGAACTATGGAAACGACTCGCTCAAAAGGCAATCTTCAGAACCTGATACCGATCGCGGTAGTCGTTGTAGGCGGGTGCGAGCCATGCGCCGAAAAGATGGTCACGCAGGCACTCGCACAAGGGAGCTCGTGGCAGGATGTCGATGAAACGCTGCGCATCCTTGCCGACATGCAGAAACGGCAGTGCGTCATAAAGGCGCTTGGAGCCGACACGGTCGCCCGGATGGAAAAGCCACTGGCAGCCGGGCGCAGCACACTGGGGCGGGCAAAGCCGGGTAACGCTGCGGCGGGCGGTGGTTGCGGATGCGGTGAAGACGTCAACCTGCTTCCGGTTTCGGCTCACAAGTGAGGACTCCGCGCTCGTCGCGTCTGAACGCCGTTCTAAGGCGGCATGCAGTTGCTGGCGAGCGCGGTGCAGTTTCAGACTCCCGGCAGAGGCATTATGGGAAGTCGGAAACTCTGTTTTTCGATGCGACAACAAGACAACGCGGAGGAAATCCATGAACCGAAATCACAGAACTTTGCGGCTGATCGGTCTGCTGGCTCTGGTCGGGATGCTCGTGGCCATATACGATTCCATTTCCCGCATTCTGGGCATCCCGTTATTCTGTCCATTTGCTGGGAATGGGTGCGACATCGTCCAGAACAGTCCTTATGCCGTCATCTTTGGAATACCCCTCGCATTTCTTGGAATTCTAGGATTTGGCGCCTATATAGTGCTTGCTTATACGGGAATACGCTCCGCCCCAGGCACCCGCTGGTATCTGTATGCGCTGTTGGCCTGGAACCTCCTGGCGGTTTGCTCCATGGCGTATTTCGCCTATCTGGAGTTGGCAGTGATCCATGCGGTTTGCTCCCTGTGTATGTTCTCGGCAGCCTTAAACATCGCACTGGGGATCATGATCATTTACGCCATCTGCACTGGCCAAGAAAACACAAGAGCGGCAAAACCATAGACCGAGCCGCCCACGTTACCGTTGTTTACGGGCTAGGCGACTCGGATCCGGCGCGGTCGCCCGAAGAAACCGCTGGCAGCCGGACGCAGCACATCGGAGCAGGCGAAGCCGGGTAAGGCTGCGGCTTGCAGTTGCGACGAAGACGTCAATGATCTGCCGGTTTCGGCTCACAAATGAGGACTCCGCGCTCGTCGCGTCCTAACTCGCACGCGTCGTTTAAGGCGGCGTGGGGTCTCGCAACGTATCTCGCTGACGATGTGCACGAATCAAGGCTTCTTGCGCCAGGTCGTCAGCTTCGGTAGCATCTCGAACTAAGTAAGCGATGTATCGTGTTACAGCACCTCGGTAGCGCTCCAATTCATTTGGAGAAGGCGGGGGCGTTGCCATAGGGGCAGTCTACTGCCGGAATGGCGTACCATGCAGTCGAAATTCCCGTTTATTCCGCATTGCCCCTTTTACGGAGAATCCAGCCGCATCGGGCCGGTTGTCGACAGATTCTCGGCAAATTAGGAAGTAATCCTGAGTTTCGGGTTACCGGTCTCATCCGGGAGCAGTCGCCAAAATATTTGCCCGCTACAATGCGTGAATGGACCACCACACAGTGGCGGCCGTCAGCATCACCGGTACGTGCCTTGATGTGTTGGGTAGCCTCTATCTTGCCTATGACCTACTGGGTGGACGACACGGTCCGTTGCGGCTGCTTACGCGCGCGGTTACGTACTCCGTCGTCTTCGGCATCGGTCTTGGCCTCTTCTTTGGCCTATTTTCCGGTATTGCGACCGGTATCACCCTGTCGATGGAACTCAATCGAGCAGCTCGTGGGCTGGACCATTACTCTTTGCCTTGGGAAGCGTTGTTTTCCGCCATGCGCGGGTTCGCCTTCGGAGCTGGACTGTACAGGATTCTGGGCTTCGAATTCGCAATCGCATTTGCCATTCTTATCACGATCGGCCAAGTATTCGCCTACTATCGCGGTATGCGTCCCGCCATCGACTACGTGGCGTCTCGCCGCCCACGGCTTACGCGTCGTCAATTCTGGGGAACGGTCACCCGCACGGCCGGTTACATTGTCACGGCCCTTATCTGTAGCGCCTTCATCCACCACGTGGACCACGCCTGGCCTTTTGCGATTCGCGTAGGGCTCGTCACAGGAATCGTCACCGGGGTCGGGGCGACGGTCAATCCTTACATCGAATATTACGCTGACAATCTTCCAGAACGACGGATTGGGGCTTACCATCCTTCGTCGTCTCGGCGGTGAGGCAGGAAATAGACCTCATGAGTCGGCGTCGGTTGGGCGTTTAGAATCTCCGGACAACGTCGACTATCTTCCCAATGACCTCGGCGTCGCGATTTCGAAACTGCTCCCGCCTATGAACTCCGCCTGGATAAGAGTGAACCACCAGACTGCTGTTCTCCCGGCTGCAGCACTCGCACAAGTAGGTCCCATCACGTTTGAGAATGATGTACAAGGGTTGCTGCCATAGCGGTTTTGAGCCGCAGTCATTTGGCTTTTTCTTTTGCCGATTTACCAAAGCGAGCACCCCACCCGCCAGATATGGATGGGAGGCATTTCGTTTTCCGCCGATCCAGAAGAAGTCTCTTAGTGTTGGTCTTGTTAAATCAGAGAGCGCTTTCAGCGATCCCCGCAGAAAGAAGGGGACCTCCCCAAGTTCAGCAACCAGTTCTCCAATAAATCCGGTTTGTTCAACCTCATCCACCTCAGCAACCACGTCAATCCCCGCCAGCAATGGACGGCCCATGAGTATTTCCGGCATCGGTTCGTATCCAGCGTCTTGCAGGCTGAGACCAAGCGTCTCAAATATCACATTCAGTCGTAGCGAATAGGCCGCGCAGAACGTCACGATCTTGTGAAAGTGGCGGGGTGGGATGTTGAGCGTTTCATAGTCGGATAAAGATCCGGAAGCTATGAAGTAGCGTTCATCGCCCAGCAAATCCGCGATCTCTCGACTGGTCGCAGAGGCCGCACGGAACGAGAGTCCCATTCGCAGCCTGGCACGGCGAAGGAGCGAACCTAGTTGAGATGGTGCGGGGGATAGCGCCTCCGGCTTCCAGCGTTTCGCCAACTCCTTGGCAACGGCAGGTTGCTGGGGCCGTTGCAGGCTGCGGATCTCTAGATCCACTACGCCAGCAAGCCTCGCCTCTTCAGGGACCTTGAACCCAACTTGGGCATAGGGCAGTTGGGTACTGATCGTCGCAATCCGCCCACCTCCAACAGCCCGGATGTGGCAACAGCACAATCCCTTCCCATGCTCAACCAGGCACAGATTCCTGGATTCCTCTCCTCTGATCTGCCTCAGCAAGTCGTCCGTCATCCCAGGACTTACGCGGGCGATGCTGCCCGCGAGCAGTTCTGGAAAGGCAAGTGCGTCCTCATAACCGATCTTTGCATATAAGAAACTTTTGCCCTTCGGTTCTGCCAGCGAACCAAGGCGTCGGGGCTTCGTCCAGTCCAGAACCTGGGACAGTGGTACTACGGCATTGGGAGCGGAGCTAGCGCGCAAATTCCGAAGCCAAGGGATGAACGCGTTCGGGTCATCCAGCGATGATTCCAGAAGTCCGGTGCGTTTTGACGGAAGCTGAATCTGTAAGCGAGGGATTGCCTCGACGTCAAAGTCAAAGACCCGCAACCAGTCCGTGAGCCGGTAGTCGGAGATCCGGCTAAAAGCAAACAATTGGAACAGGCTCGGGCTGAAGCTCCCGCGCCTGAGATCGTAATACAGATTGTGCGGCAGGTAGTGAGGTGATGACCGGCCAAAAAGAGCCGCAGATTTCTGGGATGCCTGGTACAGCGTAAGTTTCTTGCTCGCCAGGATCGACTTTACTCGTTGCGCAAGTTCTCCGTCCGATCCTCGTATCGCCGCCGGGCGCACTGCTGGACCTCTCGTCGCATCTTTCTCGCGAGAAGTCCTACTCAGCGCCGGTCAGAACTCAGACGGTCTTTATGAAAGATAGTACGACCTGGCCTAGTTTTCCGGGCACTCTCAATCCGCTCGCCGAGATTTGCTTCGGTTTAAACATCTCGCCTCGCTGCTGTCAGAAATATCTGCGACTTGTCTGGTTTTTCGGGCAGGGACTCGATTTCAGCGTAGAAATGCGGACTTCTTCTGACGATGAGTAACAGGTTATAGGTGAGATCGTGGTCGGAGTCCCGACCAGCTTGGGCGAGAGTAGCCAGTTAAAGCCTCGCAACCTATTGAGAATTCGTACGGAGTATGTCGGATTTCCGAACAAGACTTAGTCCCGGTGGACAAAGCAGCCGATTTGCGCCTACCATACCGAAACGCCAACCTGAGCCGTTCCCAATGTTGGCCCCGTCGTCAAGTTCCGAAGCTGGTCAGCGTCTTCGCGCGAAACGCGAGCGATTGCATCTGTCCATCCGTCGGGTCGAGCAGATTAGCCAGAAAATTGCGGAAGAAACGAACGATCCAGCTTTCTACGTGTCTCACAATTGGGTAAGTGACCTCGAAAACGGTAAATCCAAACCGCGTCTCACGAAGTTCCAAAGTCTCAGCCTCATCTACGAATGCGACATCAACGAGATCTTGAGCCTCTTCGGACTCAATATCAGCGATCTTGGTAAGGAACGAGGATTGATAGCCCTGCCACACACTCATCTCAGCGGCCTGACGCTCGCGCGACCGGAGCCGATTGTAGTGCCTTCTCTGAAATTGCCGGGGAATCTTCCCTTGGAGCGGACGACTTTGGTCCATCGAATGTTGCAGGGTTTGGGTGAGATGCCTCTGTTCCTGGTGCAGCAGGCCGGTCTCCGGGATGTGCTTTATGGGTACGTCGGGACCGAGGACTACACGCTCGATCCCCTGATCCGTCCAGGCGCATTCGTCCAGATCGATCCGCGTCAAAACAAGGTCACAAAGGGCGTTTGGCCGAGCGAACACGACCGTCCGGTCTATTTTGTCGAGCTTCGCGATAATCGTTACGCGTGCAGTTGGTGCGCCCTCGAGGGGAGCCGCTTGCTCCTTGTTCCGTCCCCCAAATCGCAGGTACCAATCCGGAACCTTCGTTATCCCCAAGACGCCGAGATCGTAGGTCGCGTCACGGGGGTTGCAATGCGAATCGCGGAGTTGCAGCCGGATACTTCAGGGGAATTTTCTCAAGACACGAACCCGCTTTGATGCTCGTTCCTCCAGAAGCGAGCCAGTGTGCAATGCACGTCGCTACCGGGCCGGCAGGGAGAGTCGACAAATCGTGCTGGCCGTCTGACGGCCCTTTCTTGCGTTCGACCTCCCGATAGGACCGCCTTAGAATGCGCTCGTGAAGATGCCCTCCGCAACCTTGAGCGAGCCCGTGCCAATTCTTTGCGAACGAGTGGCGAGCATCGCGAGACAGCGCAGCCCGGCCGTCTGCGTACTCACGAACCGTGGGAAGATCCTTGTGTCTCGAATCTTGGCCGGTCACATTATGGCGGGAGACGAGATTGCGTTTCCCACGCCTGAGGGAGATACCGCAGGCCCTGAGATCTACGTCACAAAGGCTCATTCAGGGATAGATCGTTGCCTGTACCAGGCACCGGTCGGATACGTCACCCAACCCAAGTTGGACAAAAGGCAGCAACATTTCGTGTCCGCTCAGGTTGAGCACGGCCACTTGGGCATTTCTGCCATCTTGCTGCCCTGCGAAATCTTGCGCGAGTACTTTTATCGTCTCCCTCAGGAGGATGCACAGGCGAAGGGCCATAACCTATACGAGATTCTGGGCGTTTCTTCGAGCGCTGCTCCTGCTGAAGTCCGGCTCGCTTTTAAGCTTCGCCATCTGGAACTCACCTCGACAGGCGCCCCACACGGCGAGCAGGTAGCAGCAGAGCGCGCCTTCAACATCCTCGGCCAACCGGAATTGCGCGCGTGCTACGACATGCTGCTTGGCGACCCGGAGGCCCCAGCGGTGTTTCCCTACGGCGGTTTCGGCGCGATCGTTGTCAGCGGCGAGCGCTCCCGCGAAGGCAACGTTTTCTTCGCGAATCGCATTCTGGCGTTCTTACCGGAACATCGCAGCCGCCGGTTCCACCTGCCACTGCGGAATTGCGATTTCTATGACGACCGGGCGTTGTGCCGCGACGTACGCCGCAACCTTGAGTTCTGGATCGATCCCGCCGTCTTGCACACCGTGTGGGACTCAAGTTGGAACCGATGGAAGCACTTGTTGAGTACCAGGCTGGAAGTGGACGGCACCTTCGTGCGCAGCGGCAAATACCGGAAGCGCGATGGCAACTGGGAGTTGGTCATTTGGGAAACTGCGCTGCCTAGTCGGCTCGCAGCCAAGCTTCCCGCAGATTTTCCGCAGCAATTGGAGACCGCCCGAACGACCTACCATCGCTTCGGACAGTACTCACGCGCTTTGGAGCAGATTCGGTCATGCCTGGAGCACCGGGCTGTCGAGACGGCAGAGTTGGAACGAATGTGTTCTGAGCTGAACATCCCGGGAAGTTTCGATATCGCTCAGATCAGTTGGCATCCCGATTATGACCCGCTCTTCTACCGTCAGCTCTCGCATCGAGCCCGTCGAATTTACTTGTTTCGTTGCGAATATGTTTTCGACCTCGAGAAGGCGATCATCGTCGAGACGCCGCAGCTAGGCCATGCCACCTACGTATTCGCAAAGCCAAGAAGTGTGGAGACTTTCCTCACCCTGTACACCAAGGTCACGAAGGACGACATCAGGCGCAACCGAGACAATATCGGCGAGAGGTTGGGATTCATAAGACGGCTAGTTCACGGCACGAATCCAAGGCTTTGGCTTCAGGAGATCCGGCGACAGGTGGATGAAAAGAGTACTCTGTAGAGATAGAAGTCATGAGAGTCGTGATTCGATCGAGTCACATGCTCCAGGCTTCACTGCTTGGCACCTGGTCTTTTCGGCGAATGGGGTTTTCAGGAGAAATGCAGTTTCGCGGTCAGTCACAATGTGATCGGTGCTCTTCGTCAGCTTGAGAACGCGAGTGCAGGCAAGGGTCCTCGGACGTGGCCAAGTCTTCGCCTTTCTCGATGATTATGCACTTGACACAGAACACTGTTAAGCGTATATTTTTCTTACCGGAGTGGATTTTCCAAGCTTTCTTTTGTTTCCCCCCGGAGCAGGAAAGCTTGCGAGGGGGTTCTGCTCCGGAAAGAGGCGACCATGAGACTGATAGACGTTACAAAAGCTCTTGCCACTGATGAGCAATGCCTAGCCTACCTAGAAGCCTCGCGCTGGCCTCACGGTGTGCGCTGCCCGACCTGCGGGGCCAAGGAAGTATCGAAGATCACCCGCACTGTGGACGAAACCAAGACGCGCAAAGAGAAGAAGCAGAATAAGCGGAAACAGATTTATCAGTGCTTGGAGCCGACCTGTAAATCACAATTCTCCGCCACCAACGGCACGATCTTCCACGATTCACACCTTCCGCTAAACAAGTGGTTCATGGCGATTGCGCTGCTTGTGGACGCAAAAAAGAGCATGAGTGCCCTGCAACTATCACGGCATTTGGCCTGCAATTATCGGACGGCGTGGTATCTGGCACATCGCATCCGAGAAGCCATGACGGAGGGTGGGTATCGCTTCAATCGCCGGGAAGATGCGGACCTGTTCGAGCAGACAGTGACCCGTTTAGTTGCTGGCAAAGCGCTACCCTATGCCAAACTGAGAGAGGAAAACGCCTTTACACCTTTCGTGCGGCCCTCTCAGGTCTGCGCTTCTTCTCGGGCTTCGTCTCGGATCGCTTCTGCGGCGCGGCATTTATCAATCTACCAAGCACAGCATCAAATTTCTGCTTATCTACCTTCATTTCCGCAGCTTACCACCAATACGGGACTGCTGTTTAGAGATATCGAGCTGCCGGTATCCATAATTCCCTCGGGTTTCGCTTCCGAAGCAGGTCTGAAAGTGTCAAACACTCGGTTGTGCAGGTGGCGTACAGCCAACTGCTCTCGGTCTGTGAGGCCTGCGCGACAGGCAGGAGTCTCAGCCTTTGCTTCCCCCAGTCTTCAGGAACCTCGTCGCGAGCCACGACTTCGTCAGCGCAGGTTGGAGACAGGTACGTTGGAGGTCCAACCAGGAAACTGACGCTGCCCTGGATGCTGGCGCCGAATCGTCCTCCAGAACTCAACTGCTTCTTTGGATCTCTGGCGCACGTCCAGCAGTACCAAATCGAAGAAATCAGGCACCCAGAGCAACGCTCCTTCAGCGATGCTTTTGGCCGTGTGAACGTGAATTCCGCGGCTTCTCAGCACGCGGGGCGCGCAGGTTCTGCATCGCTTCGTTGCCATCGATGATGAGCACGTTTTTCGGGCCCATTGGAAAGGAAATCGGTGATTGCTGGGGCACAGAACACCTCCCAGTTTTCCGGGGGCGGGCGTTTCGGAAAGCAGGATTACCTTTGAGAAGCGGGCGTCACCAGAAAGATCTACCTCGACTCTTCTTGTCTCTTTCGTTAAGGGGGCGGGGATTCGACCGCCCCCAACCGAACGCGAAAGCCTTGCCTGCTTACCTCAGGCTGCTACGAGAGCAGGCCTCTTTTGCAAGGTCGAATTGGCCACCTCAAAGTTTCGGACTTCAGGAGTACCGTCGACCACTTTCGCCAGGGCCTTCAGCACTTCTGGATAGCTGGCGCGGACATAGGCTTCCGCGTCCTCCTTCTTGTCCCAAAGACTGATGGCGACCCCTTCCGTTCCGGGTCCGGGAGCGACGAATACGATTTCGTCTTGGAAGCCGTGCTGTTTCCGAAGGAGAGGGAGAATCTCGTTCTCGATCGTCTGGGTAAACTCCGTACGGGTATTGGGTTTCAGCTGCATGGAAACGTGACGAGCAAACATGTCAACCTCCTGCTGGGTTGTCGTTGACTAAGAGGAGGGAACTTCAGATGGACTGCCTTAGTTCAGAGGATCTGAAAGGGAGAAAACGAAATTCGCTCTATCTAACAGCGTAAGCCGAATCCTGGTGTTGTCAAGTCGGAAATGCTCGGGGTTCGCGGATGGCAACGCCCTAAGCAGACGGAACAACAGACGCTCGGAGACATTGTCTCAGGCGACTTTACGCCAGTGCTTGCAAAACACTCAAAATCATTTCCTCTCATCGACTGCACCTCGGTCGGAGTTGATCGAATGCAGCGAAACTTCGAGCCGATGCGGAAGCAGGTAGAGGCATGGCAGAGAAGTGAATTGACGGACGTTACCGCCAAGGTGGTCATCTACGAGGCATTCGTCGAGGGCAAACTGGAAGCGCCGAAACACCTCGCACGCACGGTTCACGACCTGTACTTCTTATGTGGCGCAGAGATTTATGTGGCGCCCGCCTCGGGACGCACGTAGAGACGCCTTGTTCGGCATAGAGAAGCGCCACATAACTTTCGGTTCAGAGACTGCGAAGGAACTCCATAACGCGCGGGTTCTTGCGCCACATCTTTCTTTCGTGCCCTTTCCCACCCGTGTCACAGGCCGCCAGCGCCTTTGCTTTCATCTCAAGATCGACTTCGGCGTAGACGTTGGTGGTGTCGATGGAAACATGTCCCAGCCACGCCCGGATCGTGTTGATGTCTACGCCAGCACGTAGAAGGTGCGTAGCCGTCGTGTGACGAATCGTGTGCGGACTAACTCGCTTTTTCGCCAGAGACGGCACGCTTTCCCTGGCTTGCTTCGCATGCCTTTCGACCAGCGTATGGATTCCGAAGCGAGTCACCGGAGCACCATAGCGGTTCAGGAAGACAAGGCTGTCTTGCGGTCGGCCTGCGATCAAGGGAGCCAGAACGGTCATCGTTCGCGGCCACAGCGGACAGAGCCTTGTTTTTGCGCCCTTCCCGCACAGCCGCACTGCACCGCCGCGTCTGTTATCCCCGTCGAGATCGGAGATTTTCACCCCTGCCGCCTCGCTCGCCCTCGCGCCAGAGTTGTATAAGAAGAGCAGGAGCGCGTGATCTTTCCGACCCTGCTGGGTGTACCGATCCGGTGACGCGAGCAGCGCATCGATCTCAGCTTTTTCCAGATAGGTAAGCGGATTCTTTCCCGTGCGTTTGAAAGGAACGCTTTGGACTTCCCCGCACCACATCAAGTGCTCAGGGCTGCGTTCCCCGATAAAGTGTGCAAGGGCGTGTATGGCCGACAGCCTCTGGTTGCGAGTTGCGACGCTGCAGCCACGCTCTTCTTCGATGACCGCGAGGAACTTCCGTACGGCATCGGCGGATAAGTCCTCGACCTCAAGAACATCGACAGTTTTCCGCGACTGAAGCGCGAGCCGGGGAAGAAGCAGGCATAACGTATCCCGATAACTGCGCTGGGTGTTCCGCGAAAGATTCCGCTCTGCAACCAGATGTTCCAGCAGGAAACGTCTGATCCAGGGGCCAAGAAGGGAGTCGTTCATCATTGCTTGCCTCCGGGGGACGCGTAAAGTTCGAAGCGATGGCTCGCTTCGTCCAGGAGTTCCTTGGTCATCGTTAGATAGCGCGACGTTTCCCGAAGGCTCACGTGGCCCAGATAGGTCGCCAGGTGCGGAAGAAGACGCTGGACATTCTTTCCTTCTCGATACCAGGTCACAAGCCTTCGGACGGCAAACGTATGCCGGAAGTCATGAAGACGGGGCTGATAGTAGAAACCGTCCGTGCGTTTCACGCCGGCTTCATATCGGATGCGTTTGAACGCCAGCTCTGCGGTCAGATGCGTGACAGGGCGTCCATCATAAGTGGCTAGAAACGGAGTGCTGGGTGAGGAGCCATGCTCTTTCCACTTCCTCTCGAAATAGCAGCGAAGGACGCCGGTGAGATCTGAGCTCACGGGTACCAGCCTTGTCTTATAGAACTTTGTTTCGCGCACCGTCAGGATCGCGTCATTCAGGTCCACATCCCGGTGCTGCAAGCGAATCGCTTCACCGATACGGAGGCCGGTCCCGTAGAGAAGAAGGATCAACGTCCTGATGGTGTATGGTTCAAGGTGCCAGTTCCCACGATGCCGATTGTCTACGACCCGGATCATCTTCTGCACTTCTTCCATGGAGTAGAGGTAGGGCCGGAACTGCCGCGGATTCTTTGGCTGGGAGTGCGGAAGCGGATTTCGTGTTGCGTAACCGCGCGACAGTGCGAACCGAAAGAACATTTTCAGGGCGGAGAACTTGTTGAACCACTCCGCAGTCACCGGTCGGCCAGCGTCAAGGAACCGGCGAACCGTCTCCGGACTTATGTCGTCGATTTCAACGGGTCCGGCCAAGCGGGCAAAAGCGGTCAGTTTGAGTGCCCGGTTCTTGTAGGTCATGCCGAGCGACTGCTTATAAAGGATGAACTCGTGGATGGCATCGGTGATCTTCACGCGACACCTCCCAGCCCGAGGTTGCCCACATCCCGCAGAGCCTGGATCTCTCCGATGCGGTAAAAAGGAGCGGCGCTTTGTTCACACTGCTGGATACAGTCAACGAGCGGTCTCACATCCAAGGCGGCGACTTCGCGCAGGCCAACCAGATCGACCTTGGCGTAGATTCGAGTAGCCGCTACGGACATGTGTCCCAGGTGATCGCCCACCTCCTTCAGTGTCAGACCCTGGGCCAGAAGGTGCGTGGCACAAGCATGACGCAACACGTGCGAGCCATATCGCTTAAGCTTCAGGCCGAGCCTCTTTTGTAGCTTCCGAGTCATCGTGGAAAGAGCGCCAACCGAAACGGGCCGGTATGGTCGCCTGAGTGTCAGTAAGACTTCCCGGTGGGGACACCGGGGCCTCACCTCCTTCATATACCGCAGAAGTGCATTCCCAACCTCGGTCGTCAGGGGATAAGTTTGGGCTTTCCTCTGTTTGGGACGGCGCACGGAGATTCTTTCTTCAGCCCAATCGATGTCCTCAAGACGCAGGCAACAGACTTCGCCAACGCGCAGGCCGTAGACCGAGCAAAGCAGGATCGCGCAGCGACTTCTGATCTGAACTGGCGACGTGCCGTTGACGCTGGTGACAAGCTTCTTCACGTCTTCCCACGCCGGCCCTTGCGGAAGATTTTCGTGCGTGTAGACCCGGGGTGCGTCGATGGACTCGGCAATGCCGGCCGCGCACCAACCTCGACTGCTAGCATAGCGAAAAAACGAGCGCAGAGAGTACACATGGAACGAGATGGTCGTCCGCTTCCACCTGCCGGCCACGGCATTGGTGAAGTACTTGGTAATCGTCACCGGCGACACTGTGGACAGTGGCACGTCTTGTGCGACCAGCCAGCCTAAAAAGGGATTCAGCGAACGTTCGCGATTGACAATCGTAGCGTCGGCGAACCCTCTCTCGTGTTTGAGGAAGGTCAGGAACTGGTGCAGGTGGTGGTTGTAGGGTAACGACTCGCCTTGTGCAGCGTGTATTGATCGGGACATGTTGGTTCTCCTCGCGAAAGAAAATCCACCAAGTATGCCCCTTGCCTTTCCACAGCCCCGCGCGATAATGTCGCAACGTTATGCCCCTTCATGCGCGTGAAAAGATCGGAAGAAACGATCCCTGTCCCTGCGGTAGCGGCAAGAAGTACAAGCACTGCTGCCTGCCCGGTTATGCTCCGTCTATCGACCACGTGTGGGCGCGGCAGCACGAAGAGTCGGACCACCTGACGCGGGAGATCACCCGGTTTGCCTTGCGTAAGTTCGGGGAACGGATCTATGAAGCATGGCAAGACTTCAACATGCGTGACGTTCCGAGGCCGCTGGAAGAGGCCGCAGACGAACGTCAGATCTTCATGCCCTATTTCTTGTTCCAGTGGAATCCGAACGCTCGGCGTACCACCGCGCGTGGGAAGGGCGGCGTTGTGGCTCGCTGGTACATGCTGGAGAGGTCGAAGCAGTTAACTGCGATGGAACGAATGTTCTTGGAGCGGGCCACAACGCAGCCGCTGAGCTTCTATGAGGTGGTTTGGAACGAACCCGGCGAGCGCGTCCTAGTGCGCGACGTTCTGATTGGCGGTGAAACCGAAGTCATCGAGAGATCGGGGTCGCGAAACCTGCAGCCCGGAGACTTGCTTTTTGCGCAGATCTGGTACGAGCCCGAACTTGCCGTGTTCGGCAGCTCGGCACCCCTCCGCATCCCGCCGGACAAGAAGATTGAGGTCATCGAGCTTCGAAAGAAACTGAAGAAGAGAGTCGCCAGACAGAATCGCTATCTGACGCCGCACGATCTGTTGCGATATGCAGATCTGATTCGCGCCACCTACCTGGATATTCGGGACCGGCTATTCGCTCCGCCGGTGCTGTGCAACACGGACGGCGACCCGCTGCTATTTCACACGCTGACGTTTCGGATCGAGTCGGCGGAAGCGGCGTTCGACGCCTTGGCCCCGCTCGCCGTGGGGCGCTTGCGAGAGGAGTTACTCGACGATGCGGAACTGGGCGACGATGGGAAGCTGCGGAAGGTAAACATCGATTGGATCAGAGAAGGCAATCGCAAGTTTAAGAGCTGGGACAACACCATTTTGGGCCACATCAAGATCTCCGAGGGACGTGTGATCGCAGAGGTGAACTCGGAGAATCGCGCCAAACGGCTGCGCAAAGAGATTGAGAAGCGGCTCGGGCCGCTGGCAGTCCATGAAAGCACCGTCGCCAAAACGCTCGAAGAGATGCGGAAGAATGCGCCACAAGAAAAGGCCGAGGAAGCGGAACTGGGCGAGGCTGAGATGGAGGTGATACTGCGCGACCCTGAAGTCAGAAAGCAGATGCAAGCATTCATGCAGAAGCAAGCCGAGAGCTGGGTCCACCAGAAAATCCCTGCGTTAGGTGGGCGCACGCCGACCGAAGCCGTTAGCGACCCGGACGGCAAGGAAATGGTCGAGGCGCTGCTTCTCGATTGGGAGCGGCGCGAAGAACGAGATGTTTCTCCGAATCAGATACGGCCAGATATTGGTGCGCTTCGCCGTTTGTTGAACCTGGCTCCCCAGGCATCCTGAGTCTCTCACCCTGACTCTGCTACTCCACAATTATGTGGCGCTGGTCTGCCGTGATCGACCCGTCTTTATGTGCGTCCCGAGGCGGACGCCACATAAATCTCTGCGCCACATAAGTGAGCGATCTCGTGTACCAGCGTGGAAAATTCCTCGGCGGGTTCCATCCCGGAAAGCAAGGTGATCTTTCCGCCAAAGGACATGCCTTTGGCGGGTGCGATCCGTTCTGAGTAGTTCAGCGTTACCCCTCGGGCTGCGACGAACTTCACAAGGCGTTCGCGGTAGCCGCTCACGTCGCCCTGCACTTCGGTCAGCGTGGGCAATTCCTTGCCTTCGGTCTGGCTGATATCGAACACGTACACGGCCCGAAAGCCAACGAGTTGCGGTTCTGGCCTGCGGTCGTCCGTTGCATTGTCAGTGTCGATCTCGGTCGCGATTTCGTTCTGGCGCGGCTTGTGGTAGCCGACCATCGGGGCAAGAATCAGAATGCCTTTCTCGCCTCTTTTGACGAAGCGGCCAAGCGAGTTCCATGTGCGAATTCCTGCGACGTTGGTTGCCTGTGGTTTCTGCCGAGCGATCAGCATGATGTTGCCAAAGCTGTAGTGATGAAACCGGGCCATTGCGCTAAGATACTGCGTCAACACCTCACTCTCTCCCGACTCCAAAGCTGCGACCAGATAGCTGACTGCCTCGTTGGTTTTGTTCTTGATCTCTTCTAATTTCATTGTTTTTTCCCTTCTGCCGGTGTCGGCTTGTTTTTTCTTTCACTTGGAGCG
>Ga0116219_10000388_pt1 | contig 45915 bp, 44 predicted proteins | sample Sb_taG_4_FD_91019 | JGI IMG/M metagenome (GOLD analysis project Ga0116219, IMG submission 91019) | Peat soil microbial communities from Weissenstadt, Germany - Sb_50d_6_BS metaG | ecosystem: Environmental > Terrestrial > Soil > Wetlands > Peat | place: Germany: Weissenstadt | collected 2010-09-21 | reverse complement strand
TCTACGCGAACGCAACAGAAGATTAAAGCTGCAGAATGGCAGCCAGGAGCTGAAGAACGAATGGCATTAGTTCCCATGGTGGTTGAGCAGACGAGCCGGGGCGAGCGCGCCTACGACATCTACTCCCGTCTGCTGCGCGACAACATTATCTTTCTTGGTACCCCGATTGACGACATGGTCGCCAATCTTATCGTCGCCCAGATGCTGTTTCTGCAGGGCGAGGACCCCGAAAAGGACGTTTCGCTTTACATCAATTCTCCGGGCGGCTCCATCACCGCCGGCCTTGCCATTTACGACACCATGCAGTTCATCAAGAACAACGTGGTGACGTACTGCATCGGCCAGGCGGCCAGCATGGGCGCGTTTTTGCTTCTGGCGGGAAACAAGGGAAAGCGCTTTGCCCTGCCCAACTCCCGCATTCTGATACATCAACCGTCGATGGGCGGCCTCAGCGGGCAGGCCACCGACATCGATATCCATGCGCGCGAAATCCTGCGCATCCGCGAAATTACCAACAACCTCATGGCCCGCCACACCGGCCAGCCCCTCGAGAGGATCGAGCGCGACGTCGAGCGGGACTTCATTATGAACGCGGAACAGGCTAAGGAATATGGGATTGTGGACGAAATTATCGACCGGACCCGCGCTTGAGCGTAACCTAGCCGTTTCATGGGATTTGGATTAAACTCTTTTTGGGGGAGCAACCAGTATGAAGACGCGGACGGGACCCGAAGAGGCGTTGCGTTGCTCGTTCTGCCATAAATCGCAGGACGCTGTAGCCAAGTTGATCTCTTCACCAAGTGATTACCCTCGCGCCTATATCTGCGACGAGTGCGTTGCTGTTTGCAACTCGATTCTGGATGACGATCGAAGCGGCGAGACTCCCGCCACCACAGCAGGCCATCTTCCCAAGCCCACCGAGGTAAAAGGCTTCCTCGACGATTACGTGATCGGGCAGGACCAGACCAAGAAGAAGCTTGCCGTTGCGGTCTACAACCACTACAAGCGCGTCCAGATGAATCGTGTGCGCAACAACGAAGTCGAGCTCACCAAGTCCAACATCCTGCTTATCGGCCCCACCGGCTCCGGCAAAACACTGCTCGCGCAAACTCTCGCCAAAATGCTTGACGTGCCCTTTGCCATCGTCGACGCCACCACGCTCACCGAAGCCGGCTACGTGGGCGAGGACGTGGAGAACATCATCCTCAAGCTTCTGCAGGCCGCCGACGGCGATGTGAACCGGGCGCAGCAGGGCATCATCTATATCGACGAGATCGACAAGATCGGCCGCAAAGACGAGAACCCCTCCATCACACGCGACGTGAGCGGCGAAGGCGTGCAGCAGGCCCTGCTCAAGATTCTTGAGGGCACCGTGGCCAACGTTCCGCCGCAGGGCGGGCGCAAGCATCCGCACCAGGAGTTCACTGCGGTCGACACTACCAACATCCTCTTCATCTGCGGCGGCGCGTTCGTCGGGCTTGAGCGCATCGTCGGCCGGCGCATCGGGAAAAAAGCGCTGGGCTTCCGCACCGTGGATGCCGAGGCGGATCAGGCAACCACTCGCTCGCATCGCGATACCGAACTGCTGCGCAAAACCGAGCCGCAGGACCTGATCAAGTACGGCCTCATCCCCGAGTTCGTCGGCCGCTTGCCTGTCGTAAGTGTTCTCGACGAGCTCGACGAAGCGGCGCTCATCGAGATCCTTACCAAGCCGCGGAACGCCATCCTCAAGCAGTACCAGCGCCTCTTTGAGTACGAAAACGTGCGCCTGCACTTTACAAACGAAGCGGCATGCGCCGTTGCGCGTGAGGCCATGGCGCGCAAGGTGGGAGCGCGCGGTTTGCGCATGATTCTGGAAGAGCTGATGCTCGACCTGATGTACCACCTGCCCTCGAACAAGCGCGTGCGCGACCTCGAAATCACCAAGGATATGGTCGAGCGCCGCGACCTGTCGCTCTGCCTGCTCGAAAAAGCCGGCTGATGCTTTCTGGATTCTACTGAGTCACCGTGCCCGGGCTTCGGCCCGGGCATTGTTGTTCAGGGCCGAATACGATCACTCCCGCCGCCCAGTACAATCCAATGCCGCCAACCTATCCGATGCAATGTAATGGCGCCATGCAATTTCGTTTTGCGTGAATCGGCAATCTCCGCGCCTGAGGCGTGCAGGAGCACTGACCACCGAGTAAGTGACGAGCAGGCGGTGATCCGGCCGAAACCACGTTCAAGCCACGAAAAACATCCCAGAATCTGACTTGCCAGAACTGCTGGTTTCCCTTGTGAATTTGCAGAGGAACAACTGAATGCCGGGCCGATTCCCCGGCCTGCCTCTGCTGTCCGGTTTTGGACAGAGCTTCTCGAATACGGACAGAAATCACTGACAGGAAGCGGACCCGATGAGCGTATCTTGTTGTAGGCACATCGGCTATCGGACTCGCGGGTTGGCGCGCAAAATGCAGATGTAAAAGGTAAAATCCACCTGTGCTGAGGCTCCTATGAGGACTGTTCTTCAGGACCTTCGGAATGCATTGCGCCAGGTGCGCAAGACGCCGGGCTTCACACTTGTTGTTGTGCTGATGCTGGCTCTCGGTATTGGCGCCAATACTGCCGTCTTCAGCGTGATGAACGCACTGCTAATGCAGTTGCTGCCGGTGAGCCGTCCCAGCGGCCTCTCCTACGTGAGAATGGCCAACGGTCAGGGGCAGCCTCCAAATGCCAACAATACAGGCAACAACAGCACTTCGTTTTCCGAGGTTACGTTTGAGGCTCTTCGGCAGCGCAGCGACGTTTTCGAGGAGCTCATTGCCTACGTTCCCCTCAGCTTTAGTGGGGGGGTGGCAGTTCGCCACGGTGAACTGCCGGAGGAGGCAGGAGGCGAAGAGGTCAGCGGCAACTTCTTTTCCGGCGTAGGCGTTCGTATGCAAAGCGGCCGCGGATTTACGCTGGCGGACGAGAAAGATCACGCTTCCATTGCAGTAATCAGTTACGGCTACTGGACGCGAAGTTATGCGCGCGACCCGGGCGTGTTGGGGCAGACGCTCTATGTCAAGGGCGTTCCCATGACGGTAGTGGGCGTGACGGCTCCAGGATTCAAGGGCATTGAGCCGCTGGATACGACGGATTTTTGGATTCCTTTGCAGAACCGGCCAGAATTGAATGCCTGGGGAACGCCTTTCGATGTAAATAAGACTTACGGCTCTCCAAAATGGTGGTTTCTGCTCATGATGGCGCGACTGCGTCCCGGCGTCACTCCCGCGCAAGCGCAACAAGCACTTGCAGGAACATTCGGTGCCGTCGTCAAACAGAGCATCGGCACGGACAATCTAAAGGAGTGGAAGCCGCTGCTTGAGTTCGTTCCTGCGCGTGGCATCGCACTTCTTACGGATTACGTCCGTGAACCGATGCAAATCCTCATGGGCCTGGTTGCGCTAGTACTGCTGATTGACTGCACAAACGTGGCCATGATGATTCAGGCGCGCAACACGGTTCGCGAACACGAGTTCAGCCTGCGCCTTGCCATTGGGGCAAGCCGCGGAATTATCTTTCGACAGTTACTGTGCGAAAGCATGTTGCTGGTTTCAGCCGGTGCCGGAGTTGGTTGGCTGTTCGCGATCGGCGCCACACGCATGTTGGCCGTCTGGTCGGGCTCAGAGGTTGGGCTCAGCCCCGATTTCACGGTGCTGCTGTTTACGTTGCTCATCTCCTCGGTCGCCGCCGTGGCCTTCGGACTGATCCCTCTGTGGACCGCTGTTCGTGCCCCGGTCGCGCGCGTGCTGCGCTCCACTTCGGCCGGCGCCACAACAAGTCATGCTCGCGCTGTGGGCAGTCGCATTGTGCTTGCCTGCCAGGTGGCGTTCTGCCTCGTGCTGCTGATGGCGGCAAGCCTGCTGCTGCGCACGTTGCGCAACTACGCAACACAAGATCTGGGAATGGAAGCGGAAGGTTTACTTGTTTTTGGCGTTACACCACAAGGCCAGATCGATTCGCACTTGTTCTATCGCAGCTTGCTCGATCGGCTGAGACAGGTCCCCGGGGTTGAGTCCGTATCCATGGCGCACAGTCGTCCCGGCTCCGGCTGGAGCAACAACAATGGCCTGATGTTGGATGGAATTCGGCTGCAGGGCCAGGGTGTCCGTTCCAACAACGTCGGCGCCGGGTTCTTCCATACCCTGGGCGTTCCCGTTCTTGCCGGCCGTGAAATTGCCGAATCAGACACCGAAGACACTCAGCCGGTCGTTCTTGTCAATGAGACATTCGTCAAGCAGCACCTGGCCAACACCAACCCACTGGGTCACCAGCTTGGTGATAAGCGTCGCTACACAATCGTTGGGGTAGTACGCGACAGCAAATACAGAAGCGTGGATGAGCCGCCAATGTCCATGAGCTATTACGCAGCCATGCAGGCAAAATCAATGACCACCATGCAGATTGAAGTCCGCACGCGCGGGAATCCGATGGCCATGCTTCCGGAAATCAGGAAGACTGTGGCAGGACTTTATCCAGATGTTCCACTTCAGCAGCCGATGACACAGCTCGAGCAATTCACAAAGTCGTACAGGCAGCAACGGATGTTCGGCGCCATGGGTGGATTCTTCGGCGTGCTGGCGGCATTGCTGGTGGCGACCGGGCTCTACGGAACGTATTCGTTTCGCGTCAGCCACCGCACAACGGAAATCGGCGTGCGCATGGCGCTAGGCGCGAGCCGCGCAGAGGTGCTGGCTATGGTGATGCGCGAGAGCCTGTGGGTGCTCATCGGGGGTCTTGCCGCCGGCATACCGCTCACGCTCTTCGCCGTTCGTCCGCTCAAATCGATGCTCTATCAGATGTCTCCGTTAGACCCGGTCAGCTTCGTTGTTGCCGTTGTAGCCATGATTCTTGTCGCCGGATGCGCCGCTCTGATTCCCGCACGCCGCGCCGCGTCAATCGAGCCGATGCAGGCGCTGCGCGCAGAGTGAAAAACGAGGAAGGGTCACACGCTTCTTGGGTCCGGATTCATTCACCTAGTTGGCATGAGATCGCCAGTTCAATGAGCGGGGACGACGAGAGCAATTCATTTGCGGCGCAACGTTAATCCGTTAATTAACGCCAATAGCCCAAAACGCTCATCGAGCCGAGGCGGGCCTCATTTCGGTGCTCCGGTCGTTTCGTCGCCGATCCAAAAACTACTGCTCAGCAAGTAGTGCTTCTCCTGGCGGGGCCCCCAGAATCCGTTAGTCGACAAAACATGGCCTGAAGGCACTTTCGACTTAGGCGCTGGGTTGAGGAGATCGGCTGGAAATGTTAACCAATCCCTGGTCACGTGCGTATTAGCTGCATGACTCGGATGTTCAGATTCAATCTTCTCCTCTTGCCCTTCCTCGTTGTCGGGCCGTTGCTTGCCGGCGCCGCTGCTCAGAAACCGGCCTTCGAGGTTGCAACCATCAGGCCCAGCAGAGAAGCCGTCAAATTTGAGCACGACGGAAAAACAGAGTTCTTAGGCGATACCCTTCGCATGCAGGATGTAACCGTGAACACCTGCATCAAGCTCGCATATCACGTTCAGGACCGCCAGATCGACGGCCCGGCCTGGCTCGAGAACGATCGCTTCGACATCACGGCAAAGACCGATGGCCCTGTAGTCGAAGACACCATGAAGCGGATGCTGCAATCTCTGCTCGCCGACCGCTTTGGCCTCAGCTTTCATCGCGAGCCCAGAGAGATGAAGGTCATCCTGCTCACCGTTGCAAGCGGCGGAGCCAAACTTAAGCCCGCGGCAGCGCCGGACGGGAAACCCTTCCGCGAGAACTCGGTCAATGGCACAATCGCGAAATCCATGCCGATCCGCGAGTTCGCCGACTTTCTCTCTGGGCCGCTCGATATGCCGATGGTCGACCGTACAGGCCTTACCGGAAAATACGACTTCGCCATCGACTTCACGCCTTATTTGCCTGACCCGACAAAAAATATGGATGGAACCAAACCCGATACGACCGCCATCCTCAAAGCCGCATTAAATGACGAACTCGGCCTGAAGATGACGGGCGGCAAAGCGCCAATCGACGTCCTTGTCGTCGACCACGTCGAAAAGCCTTCACAGAATTAGCCGAGCGCTTGGCAGAAGGTGGGCGAGAGACCAGCCAAAACGACTGAAGTAATCTCGCCACGATTCTGAATCACTCCGTCTAACTGCCGCCATTCCAATCAGTAAGACACCCATTCCCATCCCCTATCTTCAATCAGCACATAACTTTCGTCATAGCGCCATAAGGCCACTCTGCCCATTCGCCGTGCCAGCCATTCCGCTGTACAATCCCTACATGACTCTTCGATCAGCCTGGCCGAATGGGCTGGCGGAGGGGTGTGAAGTCCGCAAGGCGCAAAGGGGACCCGGATGACCGCAAACCGCGAAAAAAACGAGCCGCGCAAGCTGCCCATGATGCCGATTCGCGACATGGTCATCTTTCCCTACATGATGACCCCGTTCGTGGTGGGCCGCGAGTCGAGCGTCCGCGCCCTTGAAGAAGCCCTCAACGGCGACCGCAAGATCTTTCTCGCCACGCAGCACGACGCTTCAATCGACGAGCCCAAGGCCAAGGACATCTTCCAGGTCGGAGCGATCTGCAACATCGTGCAGAGCGTGAAGATGCCCGACGGCAACATCAAGGTGCTGGTCGAGGGCGTTGAGCGCGCCAAATCTATCGACGTGACCGACCGCGACGGCTTCTTTGTGGCCACGGTGCGCACCGGCAAAAGTCAGTTTGAGATGACACCCGCGGTCGAGCAGCTCATGCAGCGCGTGACTACGCTGTTTGAGAACTACGTCAAGCTGCAGCAGTCGCTCAATTACGAGACCATCATTGCCACCGTGCGCATGGATGAGCCCGCCAAGCTCTCTGACACCATCGCCGCCAACCTGCAGGTCGGCATTGAAGAAAAGCAGGAGTTGCTCGCCGTCTTCGATCCCGCGGCGCGGCTGGCGCGGCTGGCTGACATGCTCGACGTGGAAATTGAAAAACTCGATCTCGACCGCAACATCCAGTCGCGCGTGAAGCGCCAGATGGAGCGCGCGCAAAAAGAGTACTACCTCAACGAGAAGATCAAGGCCATCCAGAAGGAACTGGGCCGCGGCGAGAAAAGCGAGTTCGACGAGCTGCGTAAGAAGATCGAATCCGCGGGCATGCCCAAGGAAGTCCTGGAGAAGACCGTTCAGGAACTCAAGAAGCTCGAAGCCATGCCGCCCATGTCGGCCGAATCCACCGTCAGCCGCAACTACATCGACTGGTTGCTGGCCGTGCCGTGGAAGAAGAAATCTAAGGAAACCCGCTCCATTGACTACGCGGAGAAGGTCCTCAACAACGACCACTACGGTCTCGAAAAGATCAAGGAACGCATCCTTGAATTCCTCGCCGTGCGCCAATTGGTGAAAAATCCCAAAGGTTCGATCCTGTGCTTTGTCGGCCCTCCCGGCGTGGGCAAAACTTCGCTCGGCATGTCGATCGCGAAATCCACGGGCCGCAAGTTCGTGCGCCTTTCGCTGGGCGGCGTGCGCGACGAAGCCGAGGTCCGGGGCCATCGCCGCACCTACATCGGCGCCATGCCCGGCCAGATCATCCAGCACATGAAGCGCGCCGGCACCAAGAACCCCGTGTTCCTGCTCGACGAGGTCGACAAGATCAGCTCCGATTTTCGCGGCGATCCGGCCTCCGCGCTGCTTGAAGTGCTCGACCCCGAGCAGAACGTCACCTTCCAGGACCACTACCTCGACGTCGACTACGACCTGTCGCAGGTGCTCTTTGTAGCCACGGCCAATGTGCTGCACACTATTCCGCCGGCGTTGCAGGACCGCATGGAAATCCTGCGCCTGCAGGGCTACACCGAGCCGGAAAAGCTTGAGATTGCGCGCCAGTACCTGGTGAAGAAGCAGCGCGAGCAGACCGGCCTGAGCGAAAAGAACATCGTCTTCAAAGACGACGCGATTCTCGAAATCATCCGCTCCTACACGCGCGAAGCCGGCGTACGCAACCTGGAGCGCGAAATCGGCAACGTGTGCCGCAAGGTCGCGCGCAAAGTGATAAAGGGCGGAATCAAGCACAAGGAAGAGATCAGCGCGCAGAATATCTCGGAGTTTCTCGGCGTGCAGAAGTTCCGCGACTCCGAGGCGCACGAGAGGAGCGAAGTCGGCCTCGTCACCGGTCTCGCGTGGACTGAAGTCGGCGGCAGCATCCTCACCACCGAGGTGCAGGTCCTCGACGGCAAAGGCAAGCTCACCATCACCGGCCAGATCGGCGACGTGATGCAGGAGTCAGGACAGGCCGCGCTCGCCTACATCCGCAGCAAGGCGCATGCCCTCGGCCTGTCGCGCGAGTTTTATCGCAATGTCGACATTCACCTGCACGTTCCGGAGGGCGCCATCCCCAAGGACGGACCTTCGGCTGGCATCACCATGGCCACGGCATTGGCCAGTGCGCTGGCCAAGATTCCTGTGCGCCGTGACGTCGCCATGACCGGCGAAATCACGCTGCGTGGCAAGGTACTGGCCATCGGCGGCCTGAAAGAGAAATTGCTCGCCGCCCTTCGCGCCGGAATCTTTGAGACCATCCTGCCCCGCGCCAACGAGAAGGATCTCTCCGAGCTGCCCGACAACATCAAGAACGCCATGAAGCTCCACTTCGTCGACACCATGGACGAAGTTCTGGCGCTTGCGCTCGAACGCCCGCTGCCTGCCCCACTTCCGGATGAAACGCAGACCCTCACTGCGGTTCCGCCCGCCGAGGTGCCCGGCAATCTTCCAGCGCCCCAGTAATTTTCAGCTCGCTATCGGCGTTTAATCGCCAGCCGTGCACTGGCGCGGCCGCATGCATTTGGGATGACACACTCGCGCGTGCCCTTTACACTTGGTCCGACGTGCGAGGAGTGTCTTTTCATGCTGAGCCGGCGAAGTTTTCTAAAGACGGGCATCACCACCGGAGCCGCGGCGTTGCCGCTGGTATCCAGGATCGACGCGCTGGACGGCGCAACTTTGGCAGCCCAGCAGACGGGTGGAGGCGAGAACGCCGCGACGGGGATTCTCGTCCCGCTGCCGGATCGCCTGCCACAGCAGCAGATCCCGGCAGAGCCCTGGCAAAACCGTGTCCGCCGCGTGGGCCAAACCAACATGACCGAGCACGATCCCGCGGTGATGAACGTGGAGGAGTGGGCCGACTACTGGCACTCAGCCAAGGTCGATGTCGTCTTTGTCAGCGTCACCGGCATCCTCGCGTTCTATCCCTCCAAGGTGCCGTTCCACAAGCATGGAAAATTCCTGAACGGCCGCGACTTCTTCGGCGAGTGCACGGCGGCGGCAAAGCAGCGCGGCATGCGCGTGGTGGCACGCATGAGTCCCGACCTCAACTGGCCCGATGCGCTCGCGGCTCATCCTAAATGGGCGATGCGCCACAAAGACGGCTCGCCGCAGCTCTCCACCGAGGATCCACGCCTCTTCAAGACATGCATGTTCTCCAGCTACATGGATGATTACGTCCCCGCGATCATGCGCGAAATCAGCTCTCTCTACGACGTCGATTGCTTTTACACCAACGGCTGGCCGCCGCTGGGCAATTTGCCCGAGTGCTACTGCGCCAATTGCTCGAAGCTGCCGCCGGGCGGCACGCCGGCCTACTGGCGCGTCTTCACCGAGCGGGTGCTCGCGCTGTGGCAGCGCTACGACGCCATCGCCAAGGAGAAGCAGGTCGACAGCTTTTACTTCGCCAACTCCGGCGGCAATGTGCGCGGCGGGCCGAATCTCGACCAACTCGGCAAAATCATCGCCTGGTTCCAGGCCGATAACCAAGGCCGCACCTACGAAGATCCCGCAGTGTGGGGATGCAGCTCGCAGGGCCGCGCGTGCAACGCGGTGCTCGACGGCAAGTTCGCGGCGAACGTGACGGCAGCCTACTCGACCGGAAATCCGGGCTGGCGCAACGCGTCGAAGTCTCCCGACGAAACGCGCATGTGGATCAACGAAACACTGGCCAGTGGCATGGTGCCGTATCTGCATTTTGTCGGCGCGGAAAAAGGCTTCTGTGAAGATCGCCGCTGGCAGAAGCTGGGCGTGGATTACTTTGATTGGACAGCGCGCCATGACGCGCATCTCGCCGCGCGCCGCTCCATCGCCAACATCGGCGTCGTGATCGGCCAGAGCACGCAGCTTCTTTATCCCGGTCCGGCCACCGTGCGCACGCGCGCCTACATGCACGAAACGACTCAGGGAATCTACGATGCGCTGCTGCGCGGCCGCTTCGCCTTCGACTATGTCCACGAAGACCGCCTCGAGCCAGAGCGCCTCAAAAAGTATCGAGCGCTTCTGCTGCCCAACGTGGCCATGCTCAGCGACCGGCAATGCGAGCAACTCAGCGATTATGTCCGCGCCGGCGGCTCGCTGATGGCCGACTTCGAGACCAGCCTCTACGACGAAAACCTCAACCCGCGGGCCGATTTCGGTCTTGCCGGCCTGTTCGGCGTCAGCAAAGTCGGCGATGCAGTGGGCACCAACGGCAATCCGTATTACGCGCGCATTGAAAGACCAGAATCGCCGCCGCCGCAATCGCCCGCCCCGCACGCAATCGTTGAGGGCTTCCGCGACACGAACTGGATTCCAGGAGCGCAGAATCGCCTGCCACTCAAGCCCGTCGGCAATCCGGTGCTCACCGTGGTTCCGGGATTTGTGCGCTATCCGCCGGAACTCGCATATCCCCCGGTTTCAGAGACCACTGAACCGGCCGTGGTGCTGCGCGAATCCGGCTCAAGCCGCCTCGCCTGGTTTTCGGGCGACGTGGAGCGCACCTGGTGGCTCACCGGCCACGGCGATCTGCTGCGCCTGCTCCACAACACGATTCGCTGGCTCACCCACGATGAGCGAGTCGTCAGCGTCGAAGGGCCCGGCTTCATCGAGATGTTCGCGTGGGAAACGCGTCCAGGCTATGCCGTTCATTTGCTCAATTACTCAAATGCCAACGCATTCCACGGCTGGATGCAGTCGATCGATCCGCTTGGGGCCCAGCAGTTGAGCATGAAACTGCCGCCGCAAGTGCACGTGAAATCCGTCGAGCTGCTGCGCGCGGAGCAGACCGTGCCCTTCAAACTCGACGGTCAGACGCTGCGCTTCACAGTGCCGGCCGTCGCCGATTACGAGGTGGCGGCAGTGACAGTGGCGTAGCAGACACAGAAAACATAGGAATTTCGCGGTGTCATCCCAACCGACTATATCGCAGTGCAGGCGGTCGAAGGGTGCCCCGAACCGTTCCCTAATCCCTAATCCCTGGTCCCTGTCTTTCGAGTTTCTCCAGCGCATCACATGCCGTCATCACGCCATTTTCGCGCGCAACTTCTTCGGCCGCGGCTCGTGCCCGCTCGTCATACTCCGGCTCGGAAAGCATCTCCCTCGCCTTGCGCGCCACACGCCACGCTTTAAAGTCGGAGCGCTGAACGACGCGCGCCACTCCCAGGCGCCGCATGCGCCGTGCGTTGTCCGGCTGGTCGTGCGAGTAGGGCATGATCAGCATTGGCCGGCCCGCGCGCAGGCATTGCGCCGTGGTGCCCACACCACCTTGATGAACCACGAGCGACGCGCGCGGAAACAATCGTGAATACGGCGCGTACTCTGCCACGCAAATCAATTCGGGCAGCGAAATCTCAGGTCTATTGCGCGGATCGTCCCCGATCAGCAGCACGGCGCGCACGCCCAGCTTGATGGCCGCTCGCGCCGATTGCTCGTAGAAATCGCCCGCAGCCATCACCGCAGCCGAGCCAAGCGTGAAAACAGCCGGCGGCTCGCCCGCATTCAAAAATGTTTCAAGCTGCGAGGGTAGTGCGGCGTTGCCGGCGTCCGCATCGTAAAAACAGAATCCCGTAATCAGCGTGTGCTCAGGCCAATCCTTCTGCTCGACGCCCAGAACGCGCGAGAAGAGCGCGAGCACCAGGTGCGGCGAGTGCTTGGCCTCGAAAATGGGGTTCTTGCCCATCGGCAAGCCGAGCTCGCGCCGCAGTTCGTAAATCGGCTCAGGCCATTTGCGCGTGACAAAGCGCGCCAGCCGACGCATGGCGCCGCCCATGCCCGGAGCCTTGTCGGCGCGCGACAGCCGCGGATACGGCGGCAGCACCGGTGGATCGTACGCGGAAAAAAACGAGAACGGCGCCAGCACGTAGCTTGCCCACGGAATACCCGTCACCTCCGCCACAATCGGTCCCGCGTAGTTCAGTTCGCCCAGCAGCAGCAGATCGGCGCGCGCGGGCCGCGTCGCCGCGTCGAGCAGGTCGTCATAGGTCTGCCTCAGCACCGGGAAGAGGAATTCGCGCAGCCCTGTCTCCGTGCCCTTCTTCACGTCGTAAATCATCTGGATGAGCAGCGTATTCGAGGGATCGATATCGGGCCGGAGCGCGTGAAATTCAATGCCGAGTGGCTCGATTTTCCGGCGGTAGAGGTTGGGCAGCGCCATCACCGGCGAGTGGCCGCGGCGCTTCAGTTCGAGCGCAATGGCAATCAGCGGATTGATATCACCAAAGGTGCCGATGTTCGACAGAACGATGCGCAATCCCGGGATCCTCAGGGCATGAAGGGTCGCAGCTTTGAGGGTAATGCATGGCGGGAGTCCGCCGCATGATAACAATTGAAAAATTCTTCGGGTTGGCGGAAATCTGCATTAGAGTATTGCTCATGCCCGGTCACAGCAAAGCCACCATTGTCAGCATGGCCGTCGTCACCGTCGTCATCACTTCGCTGCTGCACGAGGGGCTGGGCCATGGCGTGACCGCATGGCTGCGGGGCGACGTGGTTCGGGAGCTCACCAGCAATCATCTCGACTCTGTCCGCCGCGATCGGCTGGTTGATGCAGGCGGTACCATCGTGAATCTCGTTGCAGGCGCGATTTGCCTGTTTGCCTCGGCATTCGCGCATCGCGTCAACACTCGCTACTTTCTCTGGTTTCTCGGCAGCGTCAACCTGCTACTCGGCGCCGGCTACTTCCTCTTTTCCGGCGTGCTCGGTCTTGGCGACTGGGCCGACCTGATTCGCGGATTTCCGCACGCTGCTCCGTGGCGCGTCGGCATGGCTTTTTTGGGCGCCGCGTTCTACTTCTTCTTTGTGCGCCTCATCGCGATTACGCTTCATCCATTTGTGCCGCGCCGCAGCGATTACAACATCGTGGCCCGGCTGCCATACCTTGCCGCGTGCGCCTTCTGGTGCCTTGCCGGAGCGTTTGATCCGCTCGGCTTTCGCCTGATGCTGCTGTCTACCATTCCAGCTTCATTCGGCGGCATGTCGGGCCTGCTTTGGGCCGACAGCCTTATACCGGGCGCCAAACCGGAAGAAGAACTCGTGGTCGAGCGAAGCCCGATCTGGTGGACCGTGGCTATTGTGCTCGGTTGCGCATTCCTGCTCACCGTGGCCCGCGGAATCGAATTCCATCAGCCGCAGACCTGATCCGCTGGTGACTCTGCCAGCGCTTTCCGCAGTTACTGCCCAGGTTTTGGCTTCGCGCTGGCGCAGGCCGTCGGCACATCCTTCAGTGTCGGCTGAAGGTCTGGCCAGTATGGGCTCTGCTTCAGCAGCGAGCAAAAATCCCCAAGGGAAGGGAAGGGATTCTGCTGCGCCTTCGGTCCCAGCGCATCCACAAACTTCCACGCCATGGTAGAGTGCCCTGTGTAAATCAGATCGAGCACGACGCCCCACAGCGACTGCCCGATCTCGTCAGCGTTTTCCGCATTCACTACCTTCCGCGCCGCGCCTAGTTCCTTGTTCCATTGCGCCGGCGTGGGCGCAGCCTTTTGCATCTTGTCCATGGCCAGATGAAAGCCGCCGCCTTTCTTGTCGTCGATCCAGCGCAGCGTCACCACCTCTGAAGGCGAGCAGGCAAAGCACGTGGGCCAATAGGCAAACGTCCAGTCGGCCGTGATGTAGTAGTAGGTCCCATCCTTGGCGCGCTCAAAGTGCGCTTCGTCGTCATCGGCATCGTTGAGCGTAGCCAGCAATTTAAACTCCGGCGCAAGCTCGAATACGTAATGCGTCATGCAGCAATGCGCGCCGCCGGTATACGTGGAAACAATCATGTCGGGCCGGCCGAGTCCGGTCAGGTCAGTGCCGTTCGGGATGAATGGAACGTTCCAGTCTGCATTACTTGGCTGGCCCAGGGTTGCGTTTTGATAGCCATCGAGTACCTTGCTGTAAATGAGCTTGCCGCCGCTCGTCACCCGCAGGCATATGCCGTCGTCGCGTGAATACGTCCGGAAAGTGAACTTACCCACCGTTACCACGCCCATTGGATTCTTGCTCGCGCACGCCGCCACAACGTTTTTCGCCGGGTACTGTGCGAAGAGCTGCGCCGAAGCAGCGAGCAATAACGCCACCAGCATGCCGGCCAGAGCCCACGCTGGTTTCCACGCATCTTGCCTCATAATCTCTCCGTGATTCCTGCAACAATAGCACCATGGGATATGCTTTTTCCGATCTCTAGTCTCTGATCTCTGTTCTCTGATCTCTGTCTTTATGAAGATCCTCCTCGCCATTGCCGCCATCGTCCTCATCGCCGGCTCGCTCTACGCCGACTACAAGTGGCGCCGCTGGATAGAAGCCCGCCGGCAGCAACGCGACCATCCCGATTCCGGCGCCAAGCCCTGACCGCTGGCCCCGACCCCCGACTCCCGCCATTCCCCCTCCTCCCCGTTCTTCGTTCGTTACAATGGCTTTAGGGAGCCGTCCAACCAACATGCGTTCGATCCTTGCCACTCACTTCCCCAAGCGCCGGGCCCGCGCCATTTCGCACCGCACCATCTCGCTCCGTGCCCGGCTGCTTGCTGCTCTTGCGCCCGCCGCGCTTCTTGCCTCCGTAATCTTTTGCCCGGCCGTCGCCGCGCACGCCCAGTTTGGCCCTCCGGCCACCACCCCGGTCCACGACCCCGCCGCGCTCAAGCCGCCGCCGGGCGCCAAGGTCGCCATCATAGAATTCGAAGACCTGGAGTGCCCCGACTGCGCCTTTGCCAACCCTGTGCTCAAGCAGGCCGCCGAGCAGTATCACATCCCTTGGCTTCGCCACGACTTCCCGCTGCCCTTCCACAACTGGAGCTTCCAGGCCGCCGTCAACGCCCGCTTCTTCGACACCAAAAGCAAGACCCTCGGCGACGAATACCGCGATTACATCTTCGCCAACCAGATCTCCATTGAAACGCCGGCGCAGCTCCAGCAGTTCACGCAGAAATTCGCGCAGGCTCACGGCGTCGCGCTGCCATTCGCCGTCGATCCCATGGGCAAGTTTGCCCAGGCGGTCAAGGAAGACTACGCCCTCGGCCAGCGCATCGGCATCGAGCACACGCCTACCATCTGGATCGTCACCAACGGCTCCCACGTCGCGCCGTTCGTCGAGGTGGTCGACCGCAGCAAGCTTTACCAGCTCATCGACCAGGCCATCGCCGAAACCCGCGGCCACTAGCCAGGTGCCCAACATTCGGCGTCCGCCGCGGCTGAGCTTTGCGCCTATGGTGGAAAAGCGCTCAGCGTAACCATGAGACCCGCCCCCGCCCATCCCGCACCCCTACGCGCCATTCTGTGGGGCGGCCTGCTCTGCGGCGCGCTCGATATCACCGCCGCCTTCGTCATCTACGGCGCCATGGGCCTTCCTCCCACGCGGCTGCTTCAGGGAATCGCCTCCGGCCTCCTCGGCCCGCGTGCCTTCGCCGGCGGCGTTCCCACCGCGCTGCTCGGCTTCTTCTCTGAGTTTCTGATCGCCACCGGCACCGCAGCCGTCTATGTCCTCGCCGGCCTCTGGATGGTCTTCCTCACGCGCCGCCCCTGGCTCGCCGGCCCGCTCTATGGAATCGCCGTCTACTGGTTCATGCAGCTCGTGGTGCTGCCGCTGTCGCGCTACGCCCACCGCCGCTTCTCGCTCCGGATCACGCTTATCGGCATCGCCATCCACATGGTCTGCGTGGGCCTGCCCATCGCGCTCGCCGCCCGCCGCTTCGCTACATGCAGGGAGCAGGGAGTAGCCAGTAGCCGGTAGCCAGTAGCCGGTGGCGAAAAACTCTAAAGCCCGGAAATCGCAGTTGAGAACAAAAACAGAAAAGCCAATAGCGAGAATTCTTCAGCTACAAGCTACCGGCTACCAGCTACAGGCTGACCCCTAGTCCCTAATCCCTGGTCCCTAGTCCCTGCATCTCGATCTTCACCAGCTCCTGCCCGCCCGGCGCCACCATCCGCGTTTGCGGAGCGCGCCAGTGGTCAATGTAGCTGATGCGGTGCACGCACCCGATGGTGCAATGCGGCGCGCAGCTCTTCGCCGTCACAAACTCGCGCTTCACGTCCTCGCGCGTATACTCCGCCACCGGAACCGCCGGATACCCGCGCTGCTGCGAGCAGTAGTGCACCAGCCCGTCTTCGCACACATACAAGTACCGCGAGCCCGCGCGGCAGCGCCAGTTGTTCGGCCGGCCCATTGCAATCGCTTCCTGGAACTTGTCAAACTGCGCGTAATTCGTCTTCCTGCGGTCGGCCATCGCGTGGTACACGCGCGCCTCGTCCTCTTTCAGCGGCTTCAGTTGCCCGTCGCTGTCGTGGATGATCCCGATCGTCGACTCAAACCCCAGCTCGAGCGCGCGCCGTCCGACCACCAGCGCGTCATTCGGATTCTTGATGCCCCCGCCCACCACCGAGTTGATGTTCACGTGGAACTCGGCAAACTCGGCCAGCATCTCCAGGCGCTTGTCCAGAGTCTTCAGCGATTTCTTTGACACCTCGTCCGGCTCCAGATTGTCGATCGAGATCTGCATGTGGTCCAGGCCCGCGCGGTTCAGCCGCTCGATGCGCTCGGGGCTGAGTAGAAAGCCGTTCGTAATCATCCCCGCAATCGCGCCCGTCTTCCTGATGCGCCGGATGATGTCGTCAAGCTGCGGGTGCGTCAGCGGCTCCCCGCCCGAGATGCCGATCATGGCCGTACCCAGCCGCCCCAGCGCGTCAATGCGCCGGTACATCTCTTCGAGGGGGACGGGCTCCGAGACCTTGTCGTATTCATTGCAATAGGCGCAGCTCAGGTTGCAAAAGCGCGTAGGGATGATCTGCACCAGCACGGGATGCGCCGTATTCGCCAGCGCCCGCACCACCATCGCGTACTCGCGCACCTTGCGCGTAACCGCCTTCCAGCGGCCCCTCAGCGTCGATCTCCGGGGAGTGCCCATCTTTACTATTGAATCACATCTAGAACGCGGCGACTCGGCGTCTGACAGCAGCCAGGCCGCCCCGCTCTAGGCGCGCTAAGGAGCCCGGCATATGCTGTGCAGTATCGCCGAGAGGCTCTATGTCAATTCACCTGAATCTGAACAGCTTAACCGTCGAAGCGATTGAAGAGTATCTCGCAATCACGAAGTACTGCGTCGAAACTCGTAAAAACGGTGGAGGGATCTACGGATACCCGGCAACGTTGCTACTCTTCTGCGTGATCGACGCGATTGGCAATGGGAAGCGCGCTGGAAAAGAGCCATTTCGCATCTTGAAGGAGGCACCATTCAACTGCAGGCTCAATGATGCCCAGATAAAGACATTGGAGACGTGGTATCGTAACCCGCTCGCTCACGAAGGAATGATCGCACCGGGGGTGTGCCTCAGCCCGGAAGAAAGCGGCGATGCCTTCGCGGTCGTTGGCGACGAGCCAGTGCAAATTCGCGTAAAGACCCTATACAATCTCGTTCGCGCGGCTTGGGACCAGATAGACAAATCGACGCTGAAAAGCAACTGGGGGCCCCGTAGACTGCCAAAGAATCTGAACCCGACCGCAAGCCCGAGCGCAACAGCCTCCGTGCAGATAGCCGTGACCGGTTCACTATCGCAGGCTCAACGGGGCGCGAGCAGTGCCACCGAAAAGCCCTGACGAGCCGCGCTAACCTTCAACTGACCGCTAGGTGCGGGCGGGTGGCCCGGATCCCTCACCCCAAAACTGGGTGCCCCGGGTCCCGATTCTGGGACCCGGGAACCACGAAAGCCTGAATTACAAGGACAGGGTGCGCCAAACGAACCGGGAAATCGTGGTGTCAAGCCCCATTTCCCGTGACTCGCTCCATCTGAGCCACTTAGCGTTGCAGGCTATTTCGCCGTTTCCCGCACAATCAAGATGAGCGCAGGACCAATGAAAAACATCACCGCAGCCGTACCCACCCTCACGACGACTTCCGTCTCATGTTTCGCTGCCAAAACTCTGCGGCAAATGGCAGAGCAAACCCCAACAGAACCGCTCCCGCTTTTTTTAAAACCGGCTGTGAAACTGTAGAACTGTGAACTTTCTGCTCTAAGTCGTTGATTCGGCGCGATCCACAGTTTCACAGTTCTACAGTTTCACAGTCGACGGATGGCCTTCGCTCTTTGACCTCGCTCAGCAAACCCGCGCATCAGAACGGAGCTGTGGCAACCACCTGTTCCAGCCGGAAGTCGTCATCATCGGCGGTTCGCGTAAACAGGATGCGCGCCTTGATGCGCGCGCTCATCGAAATTCGCTCCAGCGAGCTGCGCGGCAGGCTCTTGTAGTAATCCTCGAGCGGCTGGTAAGGTCCTCCGGGCAAAAGCTTGTAAAAGCTCAGGCTCAGCACGCGCCGTGGCCGCATCCCGGGCGGGTACGATGGCAGGCGGTTGAGCGGGATGGCAAGATTCCTGCACGTGCTCACTTGCTTGCTTGTCGTGCGGATGCAAAAATCCATCGCACTGCACTGCGACAGCGTCTTGCCCAGGCACAATTTCAGCAGCGGCTCAGGAATCCATGCGACGATGATGCCGCCCTGGCCGTTGTCGTGCTCCGGGGCCAGCACGAAGAGAGTCTCCTCCAGCTCCTGGGAATCTCCCTGCGCGAACGACGCCACGCCTTTCCCGGAGCCGCCGCTCGGCCGCGCCAACGGGGAGAGCAAAATGACAGCAAAACAGAGGGCAATCAAGCCGGTCGCACGCATCGTTATCCCTGCACCTCGCTGTGGCTTATCGATGTTCGTCGCTGACGGGGCCATTATGCCACGAAAAGCCTGGGCAACACCCCAACCCGACCATGGTTTCCGCTTCTGGGGCCAGGGGTTTCACAAGAGACGAGTGGCGCAGGTCCGTGGTCGCAAATTCACTGCGAAGCGGGGTACCCCATACCTCGATTCTGAGAACCTCGCTCGCCGGCTCCGAATCCTGCCAGAAACAGCGATCGGTGCGCAATTCAAGCCCAAAGCGCGATATTCACGAAACAACTGTGCGGCGCGGGCCGAATCAGCGTAGTGTGAGAGATGGAGTGAGCATCGTCCTCCCTTTCAGGTCCGCTGAACTAAGGCAGTTCATCTGAAGTCCCCTCCCTCTTAGCCCACGATTTTCATCGAGGGTTCTAAATGATCGTTTCAAAAGTTCAAAAACAGCCGAAGCCGAGCAAAGTTGTCGTTGTCGCCCCGCCAGTCTCTCCCGGCAAATCCGCCAAATCCGCCAAGTCCGCTGCCGTTGCCGTTTCTGCACCGCAAGTCCAGGCCCCGCGACAAGAGATCAGGCAGCGGGCCTTTGAGATCTATGAACAGCGCGGCGGTGCGCACGGCTACGACTTGCAGGACTGGTTCCATGCCGAGCTCCAGTTTCCGCCGCACTAAAGAACAGCACCTCAATCGCTGCAAGTCCGGCCGAAAAGCTGGAAGAGGAAGCCGTGGGCTGCTCAGTCTGCACCTATCTCGAATGCGCTCTTCAGAGGAGGCACGGCGAGTACGTCACTGCTTGCTCCGAGACGTTCCGTCGCGTCAGCTCAGAACTTGCGGCCTATAACCTGGTCGAGATGGAGCGCGCCCGCAGCGAACTCAAAGTGCACCGCTCGGAATGCATCTCCGCCATCGCCGCGGCCGTCCTGCAGCGTTCCCTGATCCCTGCTGCCTGATCCCTCGCTCCTTTGCTCCCTCGCCTTCCCAGCGCTCCCCTTTCCGTGCTATAACAGCGCAGATCAATCAGCGCGCGAGTCCTTGATTCAGCGCAACCGTACAAAAGGAGACACCGTCATGAACGACGTGCAAATGCTCCTCTTCCTTCTCACGATCATGGGCGCCAGCGCCGTCGTGATCATCGCAGGCACAGTTCTCACGTTCTTCCTGCGTACCCGCAGCGAGCGCCCCAATCGCTTGCCCACCGGCTCCCGCCCGTATAGCCACCCCTTCGGCCCCATGCTCCACCGGCGCTAGACGAAATCAGCGCGAGGGCGTCCCAGGTGACGATTGGGCCTCCCAGGCCCGTTCTTTGACCACTAACCCCTAACTACTAACCGCTGACAACTCGATCCCCGAAAACAATTCATGACTTCTTCCCGTCATCTGAGATAAACTTGCACTCTCCCCCGCGTCACTTCCCTGACCAGTCTTCACACGGGTCTGCCATGACCTCGCTGGAAAGAATGCAAGACCGGCTCTTGAAGCGGCTCCCGATCCGCGCGAGCGAGGTTGTATGCTCGTTTTCGCGCCGGGTCATAACTCGAATTAGCAGCGGAACTGAATCCGATTTCCACCACACCGCTGCTTTTGTTTTTCTGAAATCCAAACTTCGCGGCGGGGTGCGCCGTCTTGAGATTCAGGTCGGCGGTCATCAACAAAACCAAAGTCGTCGGGTGCACGGCAAATTCCCCGATGGTGCCGGATCGGGTGTGCCTCACGCCTTCACAATCCCTCGGACAGTGAGCAACTGCGCCGGGAAAGAAAGGATAGTCTCGATGAACAAGAGTTTGATCTGGGCCTCTATCCTGGGCATCACGGCCCTGGTTGCCATCCCTGGGATGGCGGAGAACGCTACGTCGAAAGGCGTGAAGACACAGGCAAGCGCTCACGACGCCAACGTCAACAGCGATAACATGACGAATATGGCGGGCCATGCTGTTGCTCCACCTGTGAAGTCAAGGGGACTGAATGGCACGTGCGATATTCGCGTCTCTAACCAGACTGGGCTTTACGTCCAGTTCTTCTTCAATGGGAACCCCGCCGGCACCATCGGCCCCTGGGGCGCACTCACTCCGAACATCACAGAAGGCAATGCATCGTTGTACGCACGCGCAGTCTTCACTGACGGTTCGGTGCTGACCTTCGGCCCGCGCGCCCTTACGTGCACCGGTGGCGACTTCACCTGGACGCTCACTCCGTAACTCCGTTCGCCAGGCTACTGGCAACGGCCAAGTGCCCCATCCAGGCTTTGCCTGGGTGGGGTATCGGGTCGGGTATCAGGCTGGACGGGACGTTCCACCCAGCTCCCGCTCCATGCCCCGGCCCGGTGACGCGTTAGCTCGCTGACTTGCGGCTCTTCCGTTCCGCTTCCATCAGGTTCGTCAGGATATCGTTGATCCGCGTCAGGTGGCCTTCACCCTTCGAGCGCAGCCAGACGAGCACCTCCGGATCGAGGCGCACGCTCACTGCCTGCTTGCGCCGCGGACCGCGCAGCCGCACCATCTGCGCCAGTTGCTCCGGCGTCAGCCGCGGAATGTCGGAGCAGTCGATATCCGAATCGTCACCCGCGGCCTGCTTCGCGGCTCCGCGCCGGATCGCCTGCTTCTCCGCCTCAGTCCACTTCCTGTTTCTGATATCTTCTGATGTCATTCTTACCAGCCCGACGTGCCGAGATGATGCGGGTAGTCCTTTCGCCATTGCGATCCTCCTCTCTGTAGACATGCGCGACCAGGACGATCATCGCCGTGCCCGCCTCAAGGGACACAGAACCCAAAGCGAGCCATCGCTGCTCGCCTGAATCGTCCACGCGGTCCAGACTGACGAGGCAATTCTCGTCTTCAAACACAAGCGCTGCCAGCTCGAAGCCGATGCCATGTTTTCGTTGGTTCTCGCGGTTCTTCCGTTCGTCCCACTCGTACCGCACCTGTATATACATATCGTATGGCGAAACGTGGCGCAAGTCAACCGGGCGCGGGGGCATTCACCAACCACTACCCGCTGCCCTAGAAGCGGAAGCTGATTCCGCGTAGCGAGGAGACCGCAGCGAATGCGGGTGCTCGACGAATCTGTGCGGTGATTTCTTCAGGGATTGCGTGGCGCGGGCTTCCCGTTCGCGCCGTCTCAGGAGCTCGAAGACAAACTCCAGAATGTCGCCGTCGCGCGTGACGTTGAACCAGCGGCAGAAGCTGTCACCCCGCCTTCTCGCCGGGAGCTCCTGAGACTCGAGCTCCTCCATCAACCTCGCGCTCACGATCCGACACAACTCCAGCTTGGCCTTGAGGGATTGAACGTAGAGGTTGTGGATGGTCTCTTCCACTGCCGCATCCGGCAATTGCGGCGCAACAGGCCTGGCAGCCGTCCCCGGGTTTCGCTCGATCAACGCATCGAGTAAATGCACAGTGAATGAACTATATCGGTGCTTCCCGGAGGAGGGCGTGATCCTGATCACTCAGCTTTGGTCAGGGCGCAAGCGGCCCAGGTCCCGTCACGCCAACTGACCACGACAATGGGTGCCCCGGGTCTCGATTCTGAGACCCGGGATCGGGCAAAGCTGCAAGCGAATGCCTGCTGACGACCGGCTGACTACAGCGATCTGCCCCCCGGGTCCTCGTTCCCTCGGTCCCTTGGTCCCTGCTTTTTCACATCTCGTCAATCGCCTTCGCCGCCGCATGAATCGCCTCCGCGATCTTCTGGATCTGCTCCGGTGTTGCGTTGCGCCGCCACACCTTGGAGATGACTGCGCCGCGCAGGTCCATGAAGGCCTTCATCAACTCCGGCGAGCGCCCGCGCCTGTAGCCCCGGCCAGCCTCGTCGAGCCGCTCAAAGAGCTGATCGACGCGCGCCGCGTTAGCCTTGAGGTAGTCGAGGCCTGCGGGCGTCACGCTGTAGATCTTCTTGCCGTCGGTGGCAGTCGATGTGGCCAGGCCTTCTTCTTCGAGCATGGTCAGTGTGGGATAGACGACGCCGGCGCTCGGCGTGTAGCCGCCGGCCAGGCGCTCTTCCATGGTTTTCATCAGTTGGTAGCCGTAGCTTGGCTGCTCAGAGAGCAGCTTGAGGATCACCAGCTTGATGTCGCCGGCGTCAAAAAGGCGCTCGCGGCCGTGGCCGAAGCCGCGTCCGAATCCTCCGCGCGCCCACGGGCCAAAGCCGCCGGGCGCTTCGAAGCCACCTCCGCGAATCCAGCCGAAGCGGCCCTGGAAGGAGCCGCGGGGCTGCCCGCAGGAGTCTTCGCGGCCGGCAAACTGGCGTCCGCCGCCGCAGCGGTGTGGTGCAAATTCAAAATTTTCTCGTGCAAACATAGGTTTGGACCCCCTGTCAAAATATATCTCAAACTATATCGCACGATATATCTTATAGGAAGCGAATATTAGACCGCAGCGACGATGTCGCTCAATTTAAATGGATTGTCGTTCGGCTGCAGCTCCCACGGTTCAGTTTCCACTAGCCTTCGTCAGGGTTCAGATATTCTTCCGGCACGTCGTCTTCTGGAACTTCGCGTGTCCTTACTTCGGCCACATCGGGATCGGGCGCATCCTCCACCCCTTCGATAGCTGCGGCTTCGTTCGCATTGCCCTCTTCCACCAACTCCTGCTCGCTCTCGGAATCCGCAACCGGCGTATCGCGGATCTGCTGAATATCGCCCGACTGTCCGGCCGAGTCGGAACCCGTCTCATCTCTCAACTTTCGCTTGCGGCTTGTCATGTCGATTGCTCCATTTCACCTTTGATGCCGAGCGCGCGGGTCAGATTCGGACAAGCCTTCTTCAGACTTGCAGCCTCTATACTGGCTCCGTGAGTCTTCCGCCAAACGAGCTTGTTGCCCTCGTGATCGCGGTCTGCTTTGCCGCCGGGCTCAACCTGTACGCCACTGTGGCCACGCTGGGGCTCCTGGGCCGCTTCGGCTGGCTCACACTGCCGGCATCGCTGCATGTGCTTTCCGGTTCGCCGGTCATCATCGGCAGCGTGGTGCTGTTTGGCGTGGAGTTCTTCGCGGACAAGGTTCCGGCGTTTGATCTTGTGTGGAATGCGCTGCACACGTTCATCCGCGTGCCGGTGGCGGCGCTGCTCGCGTATCAAGCCACGGCATCGCTCTCACCCGGCGAACAGCTTGCGGCAACGTTGGCAGGCGGAGTAATTGCATTCATCGCGCACGGAAGCAAGACAGCGGTGCGCACAGTGGTGACGCCTTCGCCGGAGCCGCTCTCAAATATCGCGCTCAGCCTGGGCGAAGACGTGCTGGCCGTGCTGCTCACCTGGATGGCCACGTGGAAGCCCTACATTGCCGCCGCGATCGCCGCCGTGCTGGTGTTGATCTCACTCCTGCTGATTCGCTGGATTCTGCGCGCTCTCAAAGCGCTCTTCCGCGGCGCCCAGCAGGTGGCGTAACGGGACAGAGAACTGTGCGCTGAGGGCTATTGTCCTGAAGGTTGTGTTGGCTGCGAGACGTTCTGCACCTGCCATCCGTTGCTGCTCTTAGCGAGCGTGGCGGTTGCTTCCTGGCCGTCGCTGTCGCGGGCGACGAGCGGGAAAGCAGTTTTCATTTCGGAAGTGTTAGCCCATGAGGGCGGCGGGACGGCGTAGCGATAGATGACGCTGTATTGCGAGGCGCTCGAATCGTTACCGGGAACGTAACTTTCAATTGACTTGATCTGCGGCGTGCCGAGGCAGAAATTACCGTAGCCCGGCTCAGCGGGATCGGCAACCCGGGCGGAGCGACCCTTGTCGGAGAGGTCGTAGTTGTTCACGCGCTTGGAGCCGATGAGGAAGCGTTGCTTTTCGCCGGGAGTGCGATTCATGAGGCCCGCATCGGTGAGCGCGTCGAAGCCTTTGGTCTGGCTTTCGTCGGAGCTGTCGGCCTGCGCGGGAAACTTGACGGGCTGGTTCCAGAGGCAGTCCGGGTGGCTGGCATAGTAAGTGTTGAGCGCCGATTTAAAGGCGAATGTATCGACGGTGTTGGTGTGGCATCCGGCTGTGAGAGCGGCTGCGGCCGTGAGGACGATCGTGAGGATGGCAGTGCGCATGAGAATTGGATTCCCCTTCCTGCATGGGATTGGATGCAGGCGCGGGCAAGGCGCGCGCGGATATGATTTGGTCATCTCCGCGGCGCGCAGCGTAATCACCAGGTGACAGGCCGACCTGGACCGCAGCAACCCGTGCTCGCTCGTCATCCCATCGGGTTGGGCGCGGGCGGTGACACGCTCTGCACCTTCCATCCGCTGCTGCTTTGGATCATCGTGGCAGTGGAGGTTTCGCCGGTGCTTTCCTGCACCACCTTGGGGAATGCCTTCTCCACCTGCGGCTCTTCCGCCCATGCAGGCAGAATCACGCGGTCGCGGTAGCTCACCCTATAACGCGTTGGCGTGGCCCCGGCAATTTCAGTCGAGTTTTGAATCGCGTTCACCTGCGGATGACCAAAACAGAAGTTGCCATATCCCATGCGCGCCTGGTCGGCGGTCCAATCGAGACGCCCGATGTTAGATAGTTCGTATTCCCCGGGGGACGCTTGATTCTTGGTCTTATGCGCCGCTGCGCGTTGCAGCAGCCCCACGTTGACCAGTGCATCGAGCTCTTTCTTCTGGTCGCCGTTCAAGGTGGTTCCCGCGATGGGGAATTTGATCGAGTTGGGAAACAGGCAGTCCTGGCGCACACTGTAGTAATTGTTAAGGGCGGCGGTGATTGCCGCCTGGCGCTCGTACTTGGTTTGGCAACCGCAGATCAGCAGTGAAAATGCAAGGGCGCAAACCGCCGCAGTGGCGCCGATTGTAGTTTGCATAATCGTAGATCGACACATGGAATCATCTCCTATCCCGTTGGATGCGGAGAGGTTGGCGGCACGTGGCCTGCCAACCGCGTATCATGTTTTTTGGCCGCGCGGCTTTGGCGCCGGATGGACGGAACAGGGTTGAATTTTGCTCCCCGGCTGTTTGGCTCCGCGCAAGAAAAGAGGGAGGCAGATGCGCGCATTTGCACGATCAACGACGGTTGGATTTGTGCTGGCCATGGCGGCAGGGGCCGCCTGCGCCGCGCCCGCGACCTTCGTCGCCAATGACTTCGGTGCAAAGGGCGATGGGCAGACACTGGACACAGCAGCCATTCAAAAGGCGATCGACGCAGCCGCGCCCGCAGGCGGAACCGTGACGCTCAAGCCCGGAACGTATTTGACCGGATCGCTTTTCCTGAAGAGCGGGATCACCCTCAACATGCGTGAAGGGGTGACTCTGATCGGCTCGGAGAACGTGAACGATTACCCCATGCTGCCCACGCGGATCGCGGGCATTGAGATGACCTGGCCAGCAGCGCTGGTGAACGTGCGCGATCAGCGCGACGTGACCATCACGGGCAAGGGAACGATCGATGGCGACGGGCCGATCTGGTGGAAGTCGTACTGGGATTTGCGGGCGAGCTACGAGCCGAAAGGGCTGCGCTGGGCGTCCGATTACGATTGCCGGCGACCGCGGCTCATCCTGATTCAGAATTCGTTCGCCATAAAGCTCGGCGGCGGGATCGAGCTGAAGCGCTCAGGATTCTGGACGGTGCAGATTCTTTATTCGCACGATGTGCATGTGGATGACGTGTTGATCCGGAATAACGAAGGCGGGCGCGGGCCGTCGACCGACGGAATCGACATTGATTCTTTGCACAACGTGCTGGTGGAACATGCGGACATCGATGTAAACGACGATGCGCTTTGCCTGAAGGCCGGGCGCGACGCGGACGGATTGCGCGTGAACCGCCCGACGGAGCACATCGTCCTTCGCGACTCCATTATTCGCAGCGGGGCGGCCGCGGTGACGATCGGCAGTGAGACATCAGGCGGATTCCGCGATATCGAGGCCTACAACATTACGGCGCTGAGCGGGGTGCCTTCGGGGGTGCTGTTCAAGTCGGCACACACGCGCGGAGGGTTTGCAGAGAACATCCGGATTCACGATCTCACGCTCAAGGGCGTAGCGATTCCGATTCACATTACGATGAACTGGAACCCGAGCTACAGCTACGCGGTGATTCCGCCGGGATTGAAGAACATTCCGCCGTACTACAAGGTTCTGGCTACTCCCGTACCCGAAGCGCAGGGGCTGCCGCACTTCCGCGACGTGCACATCTGGAACATCAATGCGACAGGCGCGCGCGAGGCATTCAATGTGAGCGCGTATCCCAATGCGCCGCTCGAAGATTTCAAGCTGGATCATCTGGACATTGATGCCGCTCGAGCGGGAACGATTGCCAACGCGAAGAACTGGACGATGGTTGACAACAATATCCGCACCACCGACGGCAGCAAGCCGACATTCACCGATGCTGTGGTGAACGACAGCAAGGACGTGCCCTATGGCGAGCCGCACTAACAGCGTTCGCCGATCGTTTACCGCGCTGCTGGAGCCGGATGGAACCGAGTTGCGCTGGGTGATTGCGCGTGTGCCGTTCGATATCGCGAAGGTATGGCCGGTGCGCAAGGGTCGGCGCGTGCGTGGAGAGATCGAGGGCTTCGCCTTTCGCACATCACTGTTTCCTGATCCGCGCGGTACGGGCCAGGTTCTGCTTGTGAACAAGAAGATGCAGGCCGGAGCCAGGGCTCGCAAGGGCGAGAAGGTGCGCATCTGGCTGGAACCGGATTTGGAAGAACGCGAGATTCTGGTGCCGGCAGAACTGGAACGCACGCTGAATGCCGACCGCAAGTTGCGCCGCTGGTTTGACAAGCTCAGTGACTCGATGCGCCGCGAGATCGGCAAGTGGGCCGACGAGCCGAAGAGTGCCGAGTCGCGGAACAAACGCGCGGAGAAGATGGCCGAACGGCTGATGCAGGCGATGGAAGGGGAAGAGGATCCGCCGCCGGTGCTAAGGGCCGCGTTTCAGCGGCACCCTGAAGCGCGAAAGGGATGGGAGGCGCTGACGGCCACACAGCGGCGCAACCACCTGCTGGGCATCTTTTATTATGAGACGCCCGACGGGCGCGAGCGCCGTGCGGCAAAAGCCATTGATGACGCGCTTAAGGCGGCCAGGCGCAAGGGCGGTGCGCCGGAGAGGCGTTGATTCCGGGGGAGTTATTGACGAGTCCCGGCGTGCAGGGTCCGCCATTGATGCCGGAAGCTCAGAAAATGGCAACTTTCGTAGCGGATTCGGGGTTGGAGAGCTGCAGGGGGAATTGGATTACTGGAATGGCCGAGCAGGATTTACTGGTCTTCGGCACTATTTCTGTCGTCTAATTGAACGAGATGACCATCGCCTCAGTCAGGACAATCTTTCCCAAAGCTTCTGCGATTCAAGTGGACGAACAGGCGCGGCAGGAGAGTCTTGCCGTTGCCGAAGGACTCAAGCGCCGGAAGGCTGGGTTGCTCGAAGAGCTGATTGTTCGCTATCAGCACCGGCTGCTGCGTTATCTGCTGTTCCTTACGGGGAACCGCGAGACTGCCGAGGATCTCTTTCAGGAAGTCTGGATGCGCGTACTGGTGCGCGGCGCCCAGTTCAACGGGCGGGCGCGATTTGAGACGTGGCTGTTTACCATCGCGAGGAACCTGGTGATCGACCAGCGGCGCAAGCGCACAATGAACAGCCTGGACGAGCTGATCGACGGCGCCAGTGACGACGACCGGCCGATGAATGTGGAAGTAGTAGCCGGCGACCCCACGCCTTTTGATCACGTTTCGAATCTCGAAGACCGGGAAAAGATTGCGTCGGCACTGTTGGAGCTGGATACCCTGCACCGCGAGGTACTGGTGCTGCGATTCCACGAAGAGCTGTCGCTCGAAGAGATTGCCAAGGTCACGCGCGCCCCGCTCTCCACCGTAAAATCGAGGCTTTACCGCGGCCTGGCGATGATTAAGCCAAAGCTTGGGTACGCGGCCGCACGTTTCGACACACGCGTTCAGGAGGCGATGTGAGAATGGCCGAATGGACAGGCGAAGCCGCTGGAAGCGCGGTCGCAAGCGTAAGGACAGATGGGGAACCCACGAACAGCGACTTGCTCGGAGCGCTTACCGGCAGGCAGGCAGGACGCGAACGCGCAGTGGCTGAGAAGACCCGCCGCGTGGTGATGGCGTCGCTGGGCGTGATGGAAGACCAGAAGGCTGGGCGCAAGCGTAGCCGGTCGCTGGTTCTGGCGTCGTTTCTGCTGATCGTGATTGCGCTTGGGCCTTTCGTGTGGCGCGTGACCGATGATCTCATTGGCGGTGAACACCTGAGCGACGTGGCAACCCAGTTCAGCCTCTGGGCATGCTTCCTGTGCCCTGCGGTCCTGGCTGCGGTGGTCATAGCCGGCTGGTCGCGTAGCAAGTCCTAAATCGCTTGAAACCTCCTGGAATTACAGCAGTAACTCAGGGAAAGGCAACTTCCGTCCCGGCTGGTCCGTCCATATAAAAAACGGGTTAAGATTGGATTTTGCCCGCACAGCAGCCCTTCGGGGTAGGGAAGAACTATGCCTGATCCACAATCCATCAGCGTCAACGAAGATGAACGGATGATTCCGGTCTGGTCCATTATTGTGGCCAGCCTGGCATTCGTCCTAGTTGAATACTATTTCTGGGTGATTGCACCCAACCAGCGGCATCATGCGCCGTCGGCACTCGGCCTGCGCATTTATTTCAATCTGTCCTGGGGCGTGCTTGCCGCACTGTATTTCCTGATGGTTGGCTACGTGAGCAAAGACGCTCCGCGTCGCGCCATGAGCACGCGGTTCTGGATGCTGATCTGCTTCGTGATGCCGGCCGGCATCGGCGCTGTGCTTTATTTTCTGCTGCGCAGCCCCCAGGTTTCGCGCTGCCCGGCCTGCGGCACGCACGTGCAGAGCGATTTTCACTTCTGCCCGCAGTGCAATTACCAGCTTGCCGCCAACTGCGGCAATTGCTTCCGCACGGTTCGCGCCACTGACCAGTACTGCACGCGCTGCGGGCATGAATTGGCCACAGATCAAACGCCGGCGCGGCTGCGCGTGATGAGCGAATAGAAAAGCAGCTTTCAGCTTTTAGCCCTCAGCTTTCAGCATCTTGTGCGCCGGGGAGTGGCTTGTGAAGTCCCGCGTTCAGGGGCCGACCTGCTGACCAGCCGGCTTATTGTCTTTCTAGCTTCGCCAACTCCGCTAGCTCCGCAAACTTCGCTCCGGTGCATTGACCAGGCTCGCTACGCTTCCTACAATCGAAGCTTCAGGCCATATGTCTCTCTCTGCTCTGATCATCGACGATGAACAACTGGCTCGCGAGGAGTTGAAGTACCTGCTCGACCAGGTGGGCGGCGTGGATGTCGTGGCGCAAGGAGCCAACGGCATTGAGGCTGTGGATCTGATCGAGGAGCACCATCCCGACCTGGTTTTTCTAGATGTCCAGATGCCGGGCCAGGACGGCTTTGCGGTGATCCAGCGGTTGATGGAGCGCAGGCGGACGAATGCCGCAAAGGATGGGGGAGACGAAGAGAGCCCAGCGCATCTGCCGCAGATCGTGTTTGCCACGGCATTCGACCAGTACGCGGTGCGGGCCTTCGACGTGAACGCCGCCGATTATCTGCTTAAGCCTTTCGATCGCGCACGGGTGGTTGAGGCAATCGACCGCGTGAGGGCGCGCATCGCCGCAAGTGATGCAGCGGCTGCCGGCGCGGCAGAGTCTGAAATTGAGTCCCAGCTCGACCGCCTGCTGCGGCTGCTCAACCGGCCCCAGGGCGCGGAGCACGGACGCGCACCAGCCAAGCTCATTGTGCAGGCGCAGAGCAGGCTGTTGCTTGTCGACCAGGCGGAGATTTGCTTCGCGGCTATCGACGAAGGCGTGATACGCGTGGTGACGCGGATGTTCGAAGGACAATCGAAGTGTAGGACGCTGGAGGATCTGCTCGAACTTCTCGATCCCGCTCGTTTCTGGCGGGCGCATCGCGCCTTCGTGGTCAATATTGATCAGATCCGCGAAGTGATGCCGTGGTTCAAATCGAGCTACCGGCTGCGCATGAACGACAAGCAGCAGACCGAAATCCCCGTCAGCCGCGCGCAGACCAAGCGGCTGAGAGAGCTATTCAAGTTGTAAGCGGCTCATCCGGCAGGCCTTGATCGTCATTGCGGTTGAACGGGTTTTTTTGCTTTATTGGGCCCGCTCCGGCTCCGAAAGCGGCAGGATCAAAAGCCGGAAGGCACTTCCGACGGGATAATGGGACCTTCATGGCATCGGACGTTTACGTCGGCCCGCGGCGTGCGTCCATTAAGTACGGCCGGACAGAAGCGGACGGGCTTCCCCACGGGCTTTTAAGATCGATTTCGCCAGCTTGTCTTCTGTGAGAGGAAATGAGTGCATTTCAAATTCGTCCGAAGCGCCTTGCGGCTTCTTCAAGGATCGTGCGCCAGAAGTCCGCAAAGCGCTGAATGGCAGGGACCCTTTGATCGGCAAGTTGGCCGCGTGCCCCACGGGTTCTGCGCCCTTGTTTTAGCCGCTGTTTCGTGCGCCGCGATGTGCGCAGGCGCGCAAACGGTGTCCGGGGCGATCAACGGCCACAGCCTGCCCAACCCGCAGGCCAACAACGCAGTGAGTGCGCCCGAGGGCCGCATCGCGCAGGCCGCGGGAGCGAGCGCGGCCATTTCGGGCACCGTGATGGACCCGAACGGGTCTGAAGTTCAGAACGCAGACGTTGTGCTGAAGAGCCTGAGCGGAACGGAGAACCGGAACGAACAATCAGACACCAACGGCGAATTCACTTTTACGGGATTGCCCGCGGGGGACTTCAAGCTGATGGTGAGCGGCCAAGGGTGGGGCACCTACGTGTCTCCGGAAATCGAGCTCCACTCGGGTGAATTCCACATCGTTCCGAAAGTCGTCGTGTCTCCGGCCACATCGTCGGTGGTGCGGGTGACGGCGAACTCCTCCACCGAACTGTCAGAAGAACAGGCCCAGATTGCAGAACAGCAGCGCATACTTGGCGTCTTTCCCAACTTCTACACCAGCTTCGACTGGAACGCTGCGCCGCTCGAGTCGAAGCAAAAGTTTGAGCTGGCATTCCGGTCCATCACCGACCCGGTAGAATTCGCCGGGCCCGTGTTTGTGGCCGGGTTTGAACAGGCGGCCAATGTGTTTCCCGGGTACGGTCAGGGCGCGGCGGGCTACGCAAAGCGCTATGGAGCGGCCTACGCAAATTCCTTCACGTCAAAACTCTTTTCCAACGCCGTGTACCCATCTCTGTTCCACCAGGATCCGCGCTACTTCTACAAAGGATCGGGTGGTTTCCGCGCAAGGGCGCTTTACGCGATGTCTGCCGCGATGATCACCCGGAGCGACAGCGGGCGCAAAGAGCTGAATTACTCCTATTTTCTGGGAACCTTCACCTCAGGCGGGCTCTCGAATCTCTATTACCCGCCGGAGAATCGAGGCGCGCTGCTGACCTTCACCAATGGACTTGCCGATATTGCTGGAGACGCCGGCGCCAACCTTTTGCGGGAATTCGTGTTCAGCCGGTTCACGACGAGGGTGACAGGCAGGAAGTTCCCGAGGCCATAGAGTGAACTCGTAAACTTTTTTCGTGCGCGCGTGGCGAGGTGCGCACGAGATACTGCGCCGTGTGCGGATGCGCAGTTACCAGATGGGGCGAAGACGCGAGACGTTACGGGCGAATTCGCGAAAGAACCATGACTGCGGCAGCGCACGAGACAATGGGCAATGCCGCGACGAAGATCCAACGCCTGGAGCCGATCGCTGCCGCAACCAAAGGAAGCAGGAATCCGGCGATCCAAAGCGCGGGCCAAACGTTGCTCACGCCGAGGTCGAAGCGCATCCACGCGCCGCGCTGATGCACCGGTAAATGCGAGAAGATCACGATCCAGACCCAGAATGCCAGGGAACAGACGATTCCCAGCCACCCGATCGTGTTTGCAATCAGTCTGCGGCTCATGGTTGCTTAGGCTTCATCTTACCCCTGCAGCGGCGCGTGAGAATCTGCGCGTTTGCAAGGGGGTATTTCTTCATACAACGGGCGAACTAATTCTGCGACGGCTGGTCGACGCGATCGATCACGTAATACTCCACCGGCCCTATGGTTGGAACAACCTCCCGCCCGAGCTGTTCCTCGAGCGCGTCTCGAAGGACAGGCAGGTTGCGGATCTCCGGCGGGATGTTGTCGCTGGAAGCAGCCCCGGGCGGCATTTCAGGAGCGAATTTGAGCGTAAAGTCATAGACGTCAGTGAGGCCGGTTTTGTCGATCACGGGTCGCGGATCGTCAGCCATGATCTGGCCCAGAAACCAGCAAAGGTAGTGCATTGGGACTTTGTCGCCGGCGAATTGGCCGGGCCCCGTGGGCCTGATCGGAATGTTGAGGTCGCCGACTGAGCCGGCGTCTTTCATCTTCACTCCCGGCTTGTCGACGATGAGATCGTAGACCGGGCCTTCCTTCGTCTCGATATGAAACTTCAACCCAAAGCGGTCGGCCAGCAGGTTTTCGAACATGGTGTGCAGGTCGTCAAGGCTGTAGGACCGGTCCGCCTTCGCCTGGACGTCGAATGGTTGCGTGCTGAACCAGTCGGGGCCTCCCGTGATTTGCCGCGCCGGAATCCGGAACATCACGCTCATCATGGTCTTCACCGTCATGTTCTCGACGAGGTAGCCGGTTCCGTTCGGCAACGGCTTGACCATGCCTCCGCGCGCCCCGGGCTGCGAGGGATGGATGGCGGCAACGTCGAAGGTCAATCGCGGTTGAGGCGACTGGCCATTCGCGCAGGTTGCGGAAGCTAGGAAAAGCGAAGCGGCGAAAGCTGCGGAGACATGCCGGATGAGCACGAAGTTGCCTAATCGTAGCGTTCGAAGACGATCTGCTTTTTGTGCCAGCCGAAGCCGGTGAGCAGATCGCGCACGCCGGAAACCATGAAGTTGAGACCGCAGATGTAGCAGTAGATGTCGAATTGAAGGTCAGCGGGCGGGACGGACGGATCGACCGGAGGCGAGATCAGGGGCTGGCCAAGGCGTGCGGTGCGGTCCTGGATGATCTTGGTGATATGCACCTGAACGTGCCCACGGAGGCCGGTCCAGGTGTCGAGAGCGCGGCTGAGCGTGGGCAGGTAATGGAAGTTGGGTACGCGGCGGTCGAGAGCCTCGAACTCATCTTTGTAATAAATGTCAGTTTCGTGGCGCGTTCCGTACACGAGCCAAATATCCTTGCCGTCGCTGCGATCCGGGCCGTCGGCGGGGAAGAGCCACTGAAGGTAGGCGCGCATGGGCGCAACGCCGGTGCCGGTGGCAACGAGGATCGAGTCGGTGATGGGATTTTGCAGGACGAAGTGGCCGTGCGGTCCGTGCATCTGGATGGTGGCGCCGACGGGCAAATCGGGCAGGTCGGCTAGGTGATTGGAGAAGAAGCCGTTTTCTACACGATTGACGCAGAGCTCAAAGCGATTGGCCACGGAGGCTGAAGCGATGGAGTATGCGCGGGTCTGCTGTTTGTCGTTCTCGTCTTTCGCTACGGCAGAAACGAATTGGCCGGGCTGGTAGGGAAAGCTTTCGACGCCCTCAACATGAAACAGGAAATGGTAGCACTGGGCAACTTCTGAGATGCATTCTTTGTGCGCAAGCCGCGCCGTATAAAGCTCACGTGCCAAGTTTTTCCTCGCTTTACAGGGAAGATCGGGGCCAAATCCGTTCCTGAAGCGATTATAGTTTCCGGGGGCAGGAGGGTGCCAAGGCAGCGGGCGCCGGGCCGCTCTGTTTGGGAGGCTTAGGGTGCGGGCATCACCGGCACTTCGAGATCGGAGTCGTGACTGCGACCGGAATAGATCGTGATGGTGGCGGATTTATAGTCGTCCGGCTTGGCATTCATGATGTTCGGCACAAAGGTTTGCGGATTGCGATCGTAGAGCGGGAACCAGGTGCTCTGGATCTCGACCATCACTATGTGGCCGGCCCTGAAGACATGATCGATGTCGTGCAATGAGAATTTGTATTCGTAAATGGTGCCCGGCGTGAGAGCGTTAGCGTGGTCGAAGCCGGAGAGATACCGGCCGCGAAAGATTTCGGCATTGGTGATCAGCTGGTAGCCACGCATCTTCGGGTCAGGATCGTCTGCGGGATATTGGTCGATGAGCTTGACCACCATGTCATTGTCGGAACCGGTGGTGGATGCGAAGATGTCGGCGACCACTTCGCCGGTGAACGTGAGATCGTGAGTCAGGACGGGCAGCTTCCATACAGCCACATCTTTGCGGCCGGTAACAAAGCCCTGATCTTCAGTGAGCCAGTTGTACCACTGTGAGCCCGTACCATAAGTGGGCTGGATGGGCCTGTGCCGGTAGGGAACGGGATCGGAAGGATCGCTTACATAAGAGGCCGTTGCTTGTGCCGTCGAAGCATTCCAGCTCAGCATGCCCGCCCCGGCGAGATGAAGGCTCGTGGGGCGCGATTCTGCAGGTGGAAAATGCGCGTAGTATTTCCAGGTGTTTGAACCGGTTTGAAAGCTTGCCGTGTCCGCGAAGTCAAAGCCGGGTTCGCCCTTCAGATAGTGCGCGAAGAACTTCGCCTCGATTTGCTTGCGGAACTCGGTGCCGATGGGCTCGCCGTAGTCCAGGTTACCGAGATGGCTTGATGATGATGACCAATAGCCATGCCGCCAGGGCCCGAGAACGAGAAAGTTCTCATGATGCGTATCGTGCGGCTCGAGTTTCTCGTACTCCTCCTGCGGTCCGTACATATCTTCCTGGTCGTAGTAGCCGCCGACGCTCAAAGTAGGGACGGTAACGCTGTTGAGCTCGTGCTCTACGCCGCGCGAGTACCAGGCAGAATCGTATGCGGGATGTTCGAGGAAGAGCTTCCATGTGGGAAGCAGCTTTGAACTGGACTGTTTCACGTCCTGGGCAAAGCTGCCGCGTTCCAGGAAGTAGTCGAACCCGTCAACCGGCTGGCCGTTTGCATCGTTCCCGTAATCCACGGCGACCCTCTTCCTGTTTGTCTCCATTCCCAGCACGTAGTCGTATCCATAGGTTTGCCGAAATGCGCCATTGTGGAAGAAATCGTCACCCATCCATACATCGATCATGGGCGCCTGCGGCGAGATGGCTTTTACTGCGGGATTGGGATCGATGCCCGCCATCATGGCGAGAAAACCGGGATAGCTTGTGCCCACGACGCCCACGCGGCCATTGCTGCCGGGCACGTTTTTAATGAGCCAGGCCACGGTGTCGAAGGCGTCGGTGCTCTCGTCGATGGCGCTGGGATCGTGGTGATCGGCGAGCGGACGCGCCATTACGAATTTGCCCTGGCTCTTGAAGCGTCCGCGAATATCCTCGCCGACATAGATGTAGCCGTCACGGGCCAGTTCCGGCCGCAGCGCAAAGAATGATGCGCCCGTCGTGCCGTCGACGCCGTAGGGCGTGCGCTCGATGAGAATGGGCAGCGCTGTAGTGATATCGGCGGGTTTGAGGATGACCGCACGAAGCTTGACGCCGTCGCGCATCGGGATCATGACATCGGTGCGGACGTAATCGTGAAACACATGCCGGATGGGCTCGCCGGTGCGTACATACACAATGCTCGGCTGGTCTGAGAGCGAAACAGACGCGCCGCGGCCCGACGAGTCAAGCGTGAATGTAGCTGTAGTACCGATGCCGTCAACGGAAAACAGCGTTTTTGAAATCGGAGAGAGCTCGAGAGGAACCATGCGCGCAGATTCGACGATCAGTTTGCCATCCTGGATGTAAAAGTCAAATCCGCCGGCTGGCTCGGAAGGATCGGTATAGTGGCCGGCAAGAACATCAAGCTGAGCTGCGGAGGCGGCCGGCGTCAGCTGCTGAGCAGCCAGCGCAAGAGACGGCATGAAACAAATGAGAACGGGAAAAAGACCAGCGAGAAACAAGCGGCGCTGAATCAAGGCTCGGGCCTCCCCGGTTGGGACTATAGGTGATTCTCGCAGATGGCGCGAGGCCAGTGAGCCCGATAATCCGGGCGCGCCTCAGTGATTGTGGTGGTGCTGATGTTGATGCGCCACACCGCTGGGGACTTCAATGGGAGGTGCGACGCAGCCCTCGAGAGCTTCGCAGCCGATGTGCTCGAATTGAATCGTCGTATGTCTGATTTGAAAGTGATCACGGAGCAGCGAATTGAGGTTGACGAGGATGCAGGCGCTCTCAGAGGGTGGAATGTCCGCGATGGTGACGTGGCAGGAGAGAGCACGCGATTGCGAGCCGAGGCTCCAAACGTGCAGGTCGTGCACGTTTGCTACGCCATTCACGCCTTCCATTCCGGAGCGAATCTCGTTGAGCGAGATGCCGCGCGGCGCGCCTTCAAGCAGGATGTTGAGGGTCTCGCGGACAATGCCGATGCTCGACCAGAAGATGAGCGCCGCGATCAGGAGGGAAAGAACCGGGTCAATCCAATCCTTTCCGGTGAGCAGAATGCCCACGCCGCCGGCGATGACCGCGGCGGTCGACAGCGTGTCACCGGCCATATGCAGAAACGCACTTCGCAGATTCACGTCATGGGCCACGCCCCAGAGCAGCGCAGCGATGACGCCGTTCATCACCACGCCGGCAGCGGCGACGATCATCATGGTGCGCGGTTCGACCGTCACGGGCGAGCTGAGCCGCCGCACGGCTTCGACGGCGATCAGCAGAGAGATGGCGATGAGGGTCGCCGCGTTGATGAATGCGGCGAGCACGCCGGCGCGCTGGTAGCCAAAGGTTCTTGCATGGTCGGCGGGGCGCGTTTGGAAGTACACAGCGGCAAAGCTGAGCAGGAGGGCTAGGAAATCAGAGACGTTGTGGCCGGATTCCGAAAGGAGCGCCAATGAGTGGGCGCGCAGGCCGGCGACGAAGGTGACCACCACGTATGCAAGCGTGGCTGCCAGCGAGATGCGCAGCACCCATGTAGTCCGGTTTGCGCCCTTGCCGGCCGGCGCCGCGTGGACATGCATAAGTCTAGTGTAACCGGGGATGGGTATCCAGCGCCAACGCCTGCCTCATGCGCCGGGCGTCAGGTCGCTGGTATCGAGAGGATCCGGATTCTCGAAGGAAGGCAGTTGGAAAAGGCCCTCGCGCAGGCCGGTCCAACCCTCAGCGACAACGATGCTGTTTTGCGGATTTCCGGGCTGGTAGCGTACGGAGCAGGGAAATCCGGCACGAACCTTGGTTACATCCAACAACCCGAGCATGGCGGTGATGTCCTGCGAGCACTCGTAGTCAACACCGCCAATCCGGTAGTTGAAGAGGAGCATGGTGAGGCTGCGGCCATCTGTCGCGTCGACATTGTAGACATCGAGAAGCATGCCGTCGACGATTCGTCCCGATTGCACCAGGAACTGGCGTCGCGATCGCTCGATCTCCTCCGGCGTGGGGCGCTTGCGGAGGACGAGCCATGCAGCCCCGGCCGCCGCCAGGCCGGCGACGGCAAGACCGGCAAGAATCTCCCATTCGTCTTTATGGAGGAGGCTCATCGAATGGCGGGACTCCGCCAGAGAGCCCCAACTAGAGGATACCGCACGTGAATTCGGTTTAGCGAGACTTGACAGGAGGACGAACAGAGAGTGTGACCTCGCGATGCCGGGAACGACTACGGTTACGACAATGTCCTATACTTTATGAACATGGCGCCGAGTTTAGACCAGAGGGTAAACGTGAACGAGAATCGCCGCATTCGCTCCACAACGGTGATCTGTGTGCGGCGCAATGGCCAGGTAGTGATGGCTGCCGACGGGCAGGTGACCCTCGGCGACCACGTGCTGAAACACTCGGCCAAGAAGATTCGGCGGCTTTTTCAGGACAAGATCCTGGCCGGATTTGCCGGTTCTACAGCAGACGCCTTCAACCTGTTTGCGCGCTTTGAAACCAAGCTTGAACAACACGCAGGCAACCTGAACCGCGCCGCGGTGGAGCTGGCCAAGGACTGGCGCACGGACAAGATGCTGCGAAATCTGGAGGCCTTGCTGCTGGTCGCGGATAAGGGGCAAACCTTTCTCATCTCAGGTTCGGGTGATGTGATCGATCCCGATGAGCCGCTGGCGGCGATCGGCAGCGGCGGCAGCTATGCGACGGCCGCGGCGCGCGCGCTGATGGAGAACACCGATTTAAGCGCGCACGAGATTGCGGAGAAGGCGATGAAGATCGCCGGCGAAATCTGCATTTATACGAATGACCGGGTCACGTTTGAGGAGTTGAATGGCTGAGGCGCAGCAGGATAGCCATGGCAGGATATTCCGGCAAACCATTGTTGCAGAAGCTTGGCATCAAACGCGGAGACCGAGTGCTATTGAGCAACGCTCCGCGCATGTTGCCCTGCGAACTGACGGAATACTCCGGGGCCCGGACGAAGAAGAATCTGAACATCGTGCTGCTGTTTGCAACGTCTGCCGCCGGGTTCATCGCGGAGTTTGCATCGCTGACGAACGCCATCGAGGCCAACGGCATGATTTGGGTTGCTTGGCCCAAGAAGGCCTCGGGAATGGAGACCGATCTTACTGAGGACGTCATCCGCAACCAGGCTCTCAAAACTCGTTTCGTTGACGTGAAAGTGTGCGCGATCGATGAAACGTGGTCGGGATTGAAATTGGTGATCCGCAAACAATACCGGGCATCACTCGCCGCGAGACCAAGCCGAAATGCCGTCGTCGGCCTCCGTACACAGGAAACATAATGGCCATTTTTCTCCCCGCATCCGCCGAAGAACAGGACCTGTCGCTCGATGAGTTGACGCCGCGCGAAATTGTCACCGAACTGGACAAGCACGTGGTCGGGCAGCGCGCTGCGAAACGCGCTGTGGCAATCGCGCTCCGCAACCGCCAGCGGCGGCTCAAGCTTCCGCCCGATATGGCCGAAGACATCATGCCCAAGAACATCATCATGATCGGCCCCACGGGAGTGGGCAAAACGGAGATTGCGCGGCGGCTGGCGAAACTCACGAATTCGCCGTTCCTGAAAGTGGAAGCTTCGAAGTTTACTGAGGTAGGTTATGTGGGCCGCGATGTGGAATCGATGATTCGCGACCTCATCGAGATCGCGATCGACATGGTGCGCGAGGAGCGGCTTGAAGAAGTGGAAGACCGGGCCGAGATGAACGCCGAAGAGCGGTTGCTGGACGTGCTGCTGCCTCCGCCAGCGGGTGCGCCGCACGGACAGGAAGGCCAGTTGGTGCTTCCCGGCAGCGAGAGCCATCAGCGGTCGCGCGAAAAGCTGAGGCAGCAATTCCGTGAGGGCAAGCTGGACGACCGGATGGTGGAGATCGAAGCACGCGAGCGGAACGTGCCTCAGCTCGGCATCATCAGCAACCAGAATCTCGAAGACATCGAGATGAATTTGAAAGACATGCTGCCCAACATATTCGGAGGCGGCACGAAAAAGCGCAAAATGAAGGTCACCGATGCATTCGACTACCTGGTGCAGGAAGAAGAAGGCCGGCTGATCGATATGGACGCGGTGAACCGCGTTGCGGTGGAGCGAGTTGAATCCAACGGGATCATCTTTCTCGACGAGATCGACAAGATTGCCGGGCGCGAGAGCGGGCACGGTCCCGACGTGAGCCGCGAAGGCGTGCAGCGCGATATTTTGCCCATCGTAGAAGGAACCACGGTGAACACGCGCTACGGTATGGTGCGCACCGATCACATTTTGTTCATTGCCGCGGGTGCATTTCACGTGTCGAAGCCGAGCGACCTGATTCCCGAGCTGCAGGGTCGTTTTCCCATTCGTGTCGAGCTGCAGTCGCTCACGGTCGATGATTTTCTGCGCATTCTTACCGAGCCCAAAGCATCCCTCACCAAGCAATATTCGGCGCTGCTCGAGACGGAAGGCGTGCGCCTGGAGTTCGCGCCCGAGGCTCTGCGCGAGATGGCCGAGTTTGCCTTCAAGGTGAATGAGACCACGGAAAATATCGGAGCGCGCCGGCTGCATACCATCATGGAGCGAGTGCTTGAAGATGTAAGCTTCCTGGCGCCGGATGTGGTTCGCCACCCGCCCGGAGGCGAGGCGGGATCCGGGCTGTCAGAGGCCATCAAGAACGAGGCGGCCACTCCACTGCCCTACCAGGAGCGCATGACCGCATCCGGCCCGGAGAGGGTCTTTCTTATCGATGACGAGTATGTGAAGCAGATGGTGGCGTCGATTGTGAAGGACCAGGATCTGTCGCGCTATATTCTGTAGCGCCTGACCGCGAAGACCCGCTCGCATCCGTGTTGCGGAAGAGGAAAAGAAACGGCATAGCCTGCTGGACCAGGTTGCGGTAGAGCATCCCCATCGCCATCGTTGAGGATCCCTTTCGATATTAGAATGAGAGCCGCCGATTTCGACGGCGCGTTGACTGGAGATCACGGGACATGATGAAGCGCTTTGCTTTTCTTCTTGCGGCAACGTCGATTGTAATTGCGACGGTTAGCCTGAATGCTCAGCAGCCGTGGCAGCATTTGCAAAATCTGACCGCGGCTCAGGTCGCGGCGCGTTGGAAGAACCCACCGTCAGAGTATGGCCCTGAGCCCTACTACGGTTTGAATGGCTCCGTCAGCATCGCGCAGGTGGAGCGCGACCTCGACACGTTGCACAGCCTCGGCTTTCAGGCGGTGACGGTGCAGGCGGGCTTTAATATGCCGTTCGCATATCTGTCGCCCGAGTATTTTGCGTTCTTTCGCAAGTTTGTTGAAGAAGCCAGGAAACGCGAGATGCGCGTGTGGATCGTGGACGACGCCGGATATCCCAGCGGATTTGCAGGCGGCAAATTCACGACAGAAAAGCCCGAGCTGCGCATGCAGGCACTGGAGGTCGAGGAGAAGATCCCGGTAGCAGGCGGAACGACGCTTCACAAGGATCTGCCGCCAACGGTCGTGAGTGCGGCAGCGGTTGACGCGAACGGCGCTGCGACTCCGCTGCCCTTGCGCGGGAATACCCTGGATTGGACCGCGCCCGCAGGCCAATGGACGGTGCTGCTCGTGGACCATGAGTTCCGCACTTCGCCGACGCGCTCAGACACCAACTCGCGTCGCGTGAAAGATACCGAGCAATCGCTTGAAGACTATCTTGATCCCGCAGCGACACAGCAGTACCTTGCCTTTACCCACGAGCAATACAAGAAATATGTGGGAGATGAATTCGCCAAAACCATTATGGGTTTCCGCGGAGACGAGCCCGATTTTTCGATCAGCGGGCTGCCCTGGACGCCGAAGTTCTTTGCGACCTTCAAGCAGATGAAGGGATACGACGTGCAGCCATACGTGGCGTTGTTCGCGCAGACGCCATCGCGACGCGATCCCGGCGTTTCCATTCACCCGACTCCGGAGCAACTGCACATCAAGGGCGATTATTACGACGTCTTCTCGCGGATGTTTGCCGCTGGTTTCTTCAAGCCGCAAGGCGTATGGTGCGCGGCGAATCATCTCGAATACCAGGTGCACTTGAACCACGAAGAAATGGAGATGGACCTGACGCATAGCGAGGGCTCATTCTTCCGCGATATGTATTCGGTTGAAGTGCCCGGCATCGACGCCATCTGGCACCAGATCTGGAAGGACACCATCAGCGACTATCCGCGGCTGGCCAGTTCCGTCGCGCATCTCGACGGCAAACCGCGCGCATTTACCGAAACCTTTGCGGCCTACCGGCCCACTCCCGATGTGGAAATGGCGCGCTACATTCTGAACGAGCAGTTTGTGCGCGGCGTGAACCTGGTGGAGATGATGTATTTTCCCGCGACTTCGGCGGGCCCTCGGCCGGCGCCATCGTTCATGGGCCAGCCGGGGTTTCCTGATCTCGCGAGCTATGTGCGCCGCATGAGCTACCTGATGGCGATGGGGCGCCCGGAAGCGACCGTGGCACTGTACTTGCCATCGAGCTCGATGTGGTTGGGGAATGATGAATCGGATGTTCAATTCGTCTCGACAGAACGATTGCTGAGCGAGCACCAGATCGATTTCGACATTGTCGACGAAGATGCGCTTTCGAACGGCCTGAAGGCACTGCCGGGCGAGTTTGAGACGCTGAGCGGCAATCGGTACCGCACCGTGATTCTGCCCGCGCCGCTGATCTTGCCGGAGGCTGCTCTCACGCGGCTGAAAGCGTTCGCGCATGGCGGCGGGAAGGTCGTTTTCATCGGCGGGACTCCGAAATGGATTTATGTGCGAACGATTCGCGATGCGCGAGAGGCTCCGGCGAGCGAATTTTCGTGGGCAACGGTCGTGAACGCGGAACTGCCGTCGACTCCAACGCCGCCCGCCGTGCCGACTGCCGAGCCCCCGACGCCGCAGGCTGTCCCGCCTGAGTTGCTCGCGGCGGTGAACGCCGCGGTGACGGCGCCGACCGTAAAGATGGATGCTCCTGATACCGCGTTACGCGTAATGAGGCGCAGGTGGCGGGACGCCGATGTGTATCTCTTCTTCAACGAGGGAGCCAACGCGAGCGAGCACAAGGTGACGCTGATGAGTCACGGAAGGAGTGCGGAAACCTGGGATCCGCAGACGGGGACGGCGACCCCGATGAAAGTCGCGGAAGCTGGCGGACATCCGGTCGTCCAACTGGATCTACAGCCTTATGAAACGCGGGTAATCGTGGTGCGCTGATCGGGAATTGCGTGTTTCGGCAGCGGGTTGCTTCCTCGCAGTGAAATGTCCTGGTCGAGCCGGAAGCCAGTCGCGCTTGCGGCGAAGAGTGGGGAAGTCCACGCAATCTGAGGTAGAATCAATAAGGAGAGCTGAAGAAGCGCGTTCGAAGCGAGCAATTGATGGCATCTCATGCTCGCCGCCACGGGTTGGATTCCGGTACGGCACGCGGCAATCAGCGATCCGCACATTGCAGCATGTTTTTATCCCGAGGCTGCAAGGGCACATCGATCCATCGGGGAGTGGCTCAGCCTGGTAGAGCACCTGGTTCGGGACCAGGGGGTCGGAGGTTCAAATCCTCTCTCCCCGACCAATAAATCCCGCAATATCAATTAATTAGCGAAGACCCTAATTCCGACCATTCCGGAACTTGGGTCCATTTGGGTCCAATAAGAGAACCCCTGGTTCCAAGCAGCTTTTCGACTCCCTCCACCGCCTTCCGCGCATCGGCAGGAACCGACTCGATGTACGTTTCGCGCGTGAGTTCAGAGGAAGAGTGACCGAGCAGAGCTTGGACCGTGCCTAAAGGAGCCCCAACAGAATCGAGCAGGGTTGCATTAGCATGCCGGAGCCAATGCCAGTTCACTCCGGTCAAGCCGAGGGCCTTGCAGGCCGGTCTCAGTTGACGATTGAGCAGGTTTCTCCGGCTGAGTGGGGAACCATTGCGCGCCGCAAAGATCAGCGCGGACGGGTCCGCATCCTTCCGAGGAATCGAGCGCAGAATCTCAACCGAATTCGGGCCTAAAGGAACACGGCGTTTGCTCCGCTTGCTCTTGGGTTCATCGAAGTGACCTTCATAGACTGACTGATTCACTGCGAGGAATCCGTTGACCAAATCGACGTCCTGCCCGCGCAACGCCAGCAATTCGCCGATACGTAATCCAGTCATGGCAAGCAAAGCAGCAATCGAGCGCGAGGGCTCAGCGAGTTTATCGATGAGTGCCTTCACGTCTTCGGTTGCAATCGGAGCTTTTTCTTTCTCCGGGCCACGTCGCGGCAAGCGAGTTCGCCGCACGGGGTTCGAGGTCAACAATTCATCTCGCACCGCCGCCTCGAGGATTGAACCGAACACAGTACGGATGTGTTTGACTGTCTTCCACGAGGCATCGCCCTTTGCTTTCGCATTCAGAAAGCTTTGGACGCTGTCTTTGGTGATCAATCGAAGCTGCTTGTCACCAAAGACCGGAATGAGATGCGTGTTGACCATGTTGTCGTAAAACTTCTTGCTTGAGTACTTCAATGTGGGGTACAGATCGGGCTTCCAGCGTTCCTGAACAAAACACTTGAATGTAAGGACCGCTTGAGGCTGATGCTGGCCGCTGTTCGCTTTGCGCATCAGATCATCGAGCAACTGCTGCGCGTCGTGTTTAGTTGGGATATCCGCGACCGGTCCGAGAACCTCAGAGCGCCGAATCCGCTGCATTTGGTTGCCGGGTCCAATCGCATCCTCCCACCAGCGCGCTACCCACACTTTCTTGCGCGTGCCCCTCTTAAAGAGGGAACCTTCTTGATAGCACCTTCTACGAGACATTCGTCCTCCGAATGTTGCTCGTTCAGGTGGTAGTGCGTCTGATGGAAGAGTATTCCTCAAGCCCGGATTCATCAAGAGCACCTTAGACTGCTCAGCCACTTCCGAACCGCATCGATCTCGAACCGCAGATATTTACCGAGCTTGATGTGCGGAATCCGTTCCGCTCCACGTCGCCTTGTCCGTTCGTAGATCCAGGACACTGGAACGTGCAACGTACGCGCAATCTCCGAAACTGTCATCAACTCGCAATTCCATTCATTCGACGACATACCAGCCCTGCTGTTGTCCCCAAACCTCGCACGTGTGTTCATAGACTTTTCTCGGGCACCGCCCGCACACGGATATCACCCTTACTGCCCACCACAAAGCTCACTCGCGCCATACATTGCCTTCTTCTTACAGCGTTACGTCCGGCTTCATTACGAAATGCCCACGTGTCTGCGAGGCACTTGTTGAGGTTTGCGACCTCTCTCTGCGTGCCCTTACCGGAGCCTCCTCAGCCGGTCCACTCAACTTCGCCATGTATCCAGAAAGAGCCGTTGGGCTGATCCTTATCCCCTTCTCCTCCAGCAAATGAGCCAGCATGTTCAATGAATAGCCTTTTCTCCGCAACTCCACGAGAAGAGGCAAAAGCGTCCGTATCAGCGCTCCCATCGTGAACGAACTGGGTTGTGGCACGGGTTCTGTCGTTTTTTGAGTCAACAACATGCGAGCCTCCTCCGCAATCTCCGAAGAAAAGACCTGCACTTTACGACGTCCCTCTGTTCCCATTGCTCTTCTCCCTCAATGCACTCCATAGAGGCACGAGCAAAATACTATCACAGTATAATATATAAATGACACTTAATATATATTATATTGGTTGTGGAGTACGAGCCCTGAATGGCGAAAACTGGACGCCACGACAATGACATCTGAATGTCTAAACGGTGAATGGCAAGAAATGCGCTGTGCGCACGAAACCCC